>Ga0325411_1004024_pt1 | contig 16540 bp, 9 predicted proteins | sample PopdelMetagenome_13_FD_206181 | JGI IMG/M metagenome (GOLD analysis project Ga0325411, IMG submission 206181) | Populus deltoides microbial communities from Bellville, Georgia, United States - Xylem-PdIQD-R4 | ecosystem: Host-associated > Plants > Phyllosphere > Stem > Wood/Secondary xylem...
AGGTGGTTGTAGAATATTTGTACTTTATTTTATTATCATAGATTTAAAATCATATTTTCTTTAAGAAAATAAAGAATTTGTCTTCTTACCACTACGAAACCAGTGAGCTCTCACAAATAAATCTTTCTGAAAATTGAATGGGTAATCACCTCTTTAGATTATCCCTATAGAATTCGTCAATGCTTGTCTTTGAATTTTCTAATTGTCTCATGATTGAAAAAGTATGTGTTGTACGTACAAAATCAACGCATATCCCTCATAAAGGACTGAATAAGACACTTGACCAACGTACTTGAAAACAAGGATGTTTCCATGGAGCACATCGTCGTCCCATATTATATTCACCGCCTGAAAAGGCAGCGTTGGGTGCAGAAAAAAGGGATTTTTTAATAGAGAATTGAAGGATAGAATGATTCTCTAGTTGAATTGGTAAGAACAAAGACGGGTTACCTAATGATGGCATGCAGTGATTAAAAAATCGAACGCGTTACGAGTGTGCTTCATCATCCTTCTATAAAAGGATGAGCTCCCATGCATTCTTCTTCATCTTCTATCCCTTCTCTCAATTCTATATTTGATAACAGCTTGTGTTAATCAACTGGATTAATTTGCAAAAGCTATAGATTAATTTTGTGAGAGTAAAAATTAGTCTTGCACTTAGACGACTCAAAGAAATGGCATCAAAAGCAGGAGCAGCAGCTTCTTTCATGTTCATGCTGTTCTTGCTGAACACAGCATGCCAGGCACAACTCTCCCCTGCATTTTACGACAGCTCCTGTCCTAATGCGCTTAGCGCGATCCGAACGGCAATCAGAAGTGCAATTGCGAGCGACAGGAGAATGGCTGCGTCTCTCATCCGCTTACACTTTCACGATTGCTTTGTCCAGGTACTTTTGCAACTGCTTTTGGCAGCCACATTGCTCCTCTCTGATTATGTATTATCTTGGTGCCAGTGTACTTATGAGTTGTTCCTTGGTTTTGCAGGGATGTGATGCCTCTATCTTACTGGACGAGACTCCCTCTATCCAGAGTGAAAAGACTGCCCTCGGCAATCTTAACTCTGCTAGAGGTTATAATGTAATAGACAAAGCAAAAACTGAAGTTGAGAAGATCTGTCCCGGAGTAGTATCGTGTGCAGATATCATTGCTGTTGCAGCGAGAGATGCGTCTGCTTATGTGAGTATATCTAAATCCACCTTTTTATTGCTGTACGTTGATATTGCAAGCTGCAAAACCAGGACTTGTTGTTTATGATTCTTATGAAAAAACGTCACAGGTGGGTGGCCCATCGTACGCGGTGAAGCTTGGAAGAAGAGATTCAACTACAGCAAGTCGAACTTTAGCCAACGCAGAGTTACCTGCCTTCTCTGAAAGCCTGGAGAGTCTTATTTCTCGCTTCCAAAAGAAAGGCCTTACTGCAAGGGACATGGTTGCCTTGTCAGGTTCACATACTCTCGGACAAGCGCAGTGCTTCACTTTCCGTGAAAGGATATACAATCACAGCAATATCGATGCTGGATTCGCTAGCACCCGGAGGAGGCGGTGTCCACGTGTTGGCAGCGACTCAACCTTAGCCCCGCTCGATTTGGTCACTCCCAATTCTTTCGACAACAATTACTTCAAGAATTTGATGCAAAACAAGGGTCTCCTTCAATCAGATCAAGTGCTTTTCAATGGAGGCTCCACGGACAGCATTGTCTCTGAATACAGCAGGAACCCTGCAAGATTCAGATCTGATTTTGGATCTGCCATGATCAAAATGGGAGATATAGGTCTTCTCACTGGATCTACCGGGCAGATAAGGAGGATTTGCAGTGCTGTCAACAACTAGTTTTTCCTTTCTTTTTTTCCTTGAAGATTTTCTCGATCAAGTGTGCAGACATAACGATGTGTTATTTGTTTTCTCAAATTGTTTCATTCATTTAGTCCGTCAAGTATAAATTAATAATCAACAAAATGCGTTCATGGATTGTCCTATTCGTGTTTTGTTCACTGGTAAGAAAAGAAGAAGAAAAAACGACACCTTGTGCTCCTTGTTCCTGGGCTTGAGCGCTTCTTTCCAAGGACTCAATAACCGGGACTAATTTTGCCTATGTCATAAAATTGATTATGTAATTATTACCTATTTTGGGGACGTGTAAACAAACTTGGTTGCGAATAAAATATTAAAATATGTTTTAAATTAAATAAGGTACTCTTAGGAAAAAAATCAAAGACACTGCTGTTATAGTATGCAACGGATGTTATATGACCAGATCTAATAATTAATTGAATATTAATGATTAGTTGAAAAATAATGAAATTTAGCTATGATTTAAAATAATTCCCTGTTAAATAATGCCTCCATACTTGATTAATTACTTGTTTTTAGTAATGTCTTAAGACTTGAAACGCCCGGCAGGTCAATTCAAGATATATAGTTAATTTAAAATTTTAGCCCGAGCTACAGCTAATTTAAAACCTAAACCGGCTAGGTTGGAAAAAAGAAAAAGAAAAAAAGAGAGCCTGATTTGGATTAGATATGACAGCTCGTTAATATGTATTTGTAAGAAATCAAAGATATTTTTTTTTATAATAAAAAAATCAAAGACATTGTTATTGTACGCAGCGGATGTTATGGACTTTGACCAGATCTATATACAGGAATTAATGCTTAGTTGAAAACCTTTATAATTTAATTATGATATTTAGAATCATTCCCCGTTATTTAATGCCTCCACATTTGATCAATATTTATTTGTTTTTAGAACTGCTTTTTTTTATAAACCGAAATAAAGATAGATCAAACAAGCCTTAGACCAAAAATAATCAAAACAATATTAATTTAAAAATAAGTACTTTTTAAAAAGAAATCAATAAATTTTGATCGGTTTTCCATAATTGACTGGATTGCTAATTAACCTGGGTTTTTTACCTGATTATATTAGGTTAATTTTTTTTGTTGACACATATAATGAACATGGTCTTAGGTTACCCGAGTCCCAGATCAACATACTAGTAAGGATTGAGTATTAAAACAAAGCTATTTTTTTATAACAATAAAATAAAATCAATTGTTTGGAAAATGTAACACTCCTATTTGTTTTGAAAACTTATTTTGATCATGTATTTATAATTTCATAATACCAAATGACATGTAAGTAAAGAATTTACACCCGCAGGTTGGTTATATAATAATTCTTTTTAATGTTTCTTTTTATTTTATTCTCAGATAAAATCATATTTGAAAACAAAAAAAAGAACTTCTTATCATATTACAGCGAAACTAGTGAACTCCCCCAAATAATTCTTTCTGAAAATTCTATGGGTACCCAATTTGAGAATAACGTCTAAATGTATAGAGATTCTTTGTAGTTATCCCTAAGGCATTATAGAAATCTTGAATGCTTGTCTTTGATTTTTATAATAATTGTCTCATGACTGATCACATTTGACTTCTGTTTATTCTATTGGTTGAAAAAGTATGTCAGGTTGCAAAATCAACGAATATCCATCATAAAGGAGTGAGTTGAGCAACATACCTTTACTCAAGTTTTTGCCATCGCTCAGACATTCTCAGAAGTCTTATCAAAGCTTGAGAGAGAGAAGTAAGGGAATTATAAGGAGCACTGTGAGCTGCTACCACACACCATGTAAGTACTTCGTTGGATCTTATTGTTGCTCTCCTTTCTTGCTTTCATCCAAGGATATCTTGGTTCTTGCCAAATTCATTGTCCTAAAGAAAATTTGCGTAACATGAAGATCTTACCGCTTAAAAATAATGGAAATATTCCTGCATCACTTATTTATTTATTTATTGAAAATGATGGAATAGATGCTTTATCCGTCGAAAAACACATCCAAAACTAAATTATCAAACACGTTCTAACGTGATACAGTTATGGAAGCCATCAATTTTGATTTAAAACTATTGTTCAAATGTAAAGAGGGCAGTGCAGGACACAGTTACCTTTACTCTTTATTTGTGCTTTTGTCTGTTTCCTGTATCTTTCTTTTTTCTTCCATGCATCAAGATGATCTAAGGTAGGACCTTGAGACAGGAAGCAAGGAATTTGTACTCTCTTTTCCAGCAATATTTTGTATTTATTTAGAAGACAGAAAGTATGGAATGTGTCATCTCCGTTATCCCTTTCTTCTTTGGTGGGACAACTTGTGGATTCTACTGTTATGTGTGGGTCATGCAGGGATCTTCTCTTTGTCGGTTGGAATTTTAGATTCCAATGAAGCCGAGCTGAGAGCTCTGCTTTGTGTGGAGGCCAACCTACATACTAGGGCTGTTGCTCTGTTCTTGTGGTTTTTTGGCCTCTTCTTCTTCATTTGGCTCTTTTGCTATATCTGTGTGTTTTTGCAGATTTGTAACTACTCATTCCCGCCATCTTTTGGCGTTTTAATACATTTCACTAGTTATCAAAAAAATCTTACGAATCAAGAAAATTGCCCCGGTGAATAAAACCCTGACACGCTAATAAAAGAATAAAACAAATGACCCCCCAAAAAAAAAAGAACAAACCAGATCTTGTATTACTTTTTTTTAAGGCCAATTAGCCGCCGAGCAGCTGCGTTTATGTTTGCTTGTGGTTTTGCCATTAATTAAGGTTAGAGTAAGTATTACTTCTTTTTCATGTTTTGTTCATAAGCCTTCCCTTTCTTTAATTCCTCATCTCTTGTAAATTGGTGCTCGAAGACACTAAAACCTCATCTTTTTTGTTGCTCATTGTGCCTTTTCTTTTGGCTATTGCAATACCAGATATTGCTTTTGATTTTCTGCATCGCTTCCCAAATTTGGCTGCGACATTGGATGGAGTTCTGAAGTCGGACGCTTTGTTTGGTTTGTCTCTCCTGTCTCGAATATTTCCCAGTGACGGTCGACTTGCATTTTGGAAGCAATGGATTTTATTCATGTTAGTGTCTCTTCCCTCCATTTTTCCTCCTCAAACTTCTCTTTATTTCCTGTATTCAAAACGTATAATGTTCTATATGTTGGAGATTAACACATCATTATTTATATACATTTTAGAGAGAGAAACAAGTCATTTAATTAACCCCTTCTCCGTCACAGATTGGATATTATTTTTTACCAATAAGAAAATAGAACATGTAGAACTTCAACATGTATTTTTCCATAAAAAGATTTTCAAAAAACTTATGCACGCGTTTAATTAAATAAATCAAAAATTATTTATTTAAATAAAAAATTATCAATGATAAATAAAAATAAAATTAAAAAACATATGTAGATCAAGATATTTAATATTGTAATACATGTTATTTAACCGTTTGTGTTTAATGAATTTGTTTTATTAAAATTAATTTTTTATTAAATCAAATGATAATAGAAGCCGACACACATAAAATTAATTGAATAAAAAAATAATATGAATGGCTGCACATATTAGAAATATTATCATAAAATAAATATTTTTATTTTAAAAAATATATTTAATCTATATAAAATGAAAAAAGAAAAGAAAACCTATAGCCTTTTTTTATGAAGAATTTATATGTGGTGCGTTAATCTTATATTGTGCATAAATAGAGAAGATCAAATCCGGTATCTTTTAAAAAGGTTGAAGCAAAGCTTTAGTGGTTAAGACAAAATTAAACTGAATTTGTATGATGAATAACACCATTCAATAAATGAAAGAAGAAAATGTGTGTTGCATGTGTTAAATTTTACGAGTTGAATATATAGGGAAACAAGAAGTAATTTAGTATAAGAGGGATACGATTTTCGACTTTGACTCTCTTAACTCTAAAAGACATAAATTTTAATTAAAAAAAGTGGTTGATTGATGGAAAAAAAATGTTAAATTAAAAAAAAAACAAAACCGAACCGAAACAGTTTCAAACCGACCGGTTTCGGTTCTGTTCGATTCAGTTTTTTTTACAAAAACCGGTTTGGCTCGGTTTTTTCTAGTTTGGCTCAGTTTGGTTTTTTTTATTTCAGACTTATAAAACCAAAACCAAACCAAACTGGTTGGTTTTTTTTTAATTTTAATCAATTTTTTTCACAATTCAATTTTTTTAATTTTTTTAATTTAATCAGTTTTTTTAATTTTTTTTGTCACCCTACTGCAATCTTTCAGCCTCTGCATTTCGGGCGAAAGTCTTTACATGAAGAGCTGCTCCACCAAAAGGAGTAGTTTTCTTTACACGAAAAACTAGTTTTGGACCATATTCTGCAAAATTGATTGGACCTTTATCGCAAATAATTTTATTTTTTATATATAGTATGAAACCAATTCTAATTACATAAATTCATACTTAATTTAACAAAACTCAACTAAATTCCTCAATTTTTACAAACCCAAAAAATTAATGCAAAGTGGAGTCCATCACATCTGAACCTAATTCGTAGTATTATTTTCACATGAAACAACATTAATAGTTTAAATTCATAGTTAATCTAATACAATTTAACCAAACCATAATGTATTGCAATATTTCATCAATTTTTAGAGAGAAAGGGGCTGTAACTGCAGGGGGAATATCACAACCGTGACGTACTATTTCATCAGTTTTTTAAATTATAATAATAATAAATAATTTCCAGCAGTCACCCGTCCGTAGATGTCCTTTGACCTTAAATGTTGAATTATTAGTTTCGGCATTTATGGATGACAACAAGGTGAAATGAAAGGCTGAGAGTGCTGGACACTTGATAGTCTTTTAGGTGAAGTGAAAGGCTGAGAGTGCTGGGCACTTGATAGTCTTTGTGCATTTATGGATGACAACGAGGTGAAGTGGAAGGCTGAGAGTGCTGGACACTTGATAGTCTTTTAGGTGAAGAACAAACCAGATCTGAGGCTAACCTTGATGATACTCATAGATTAGTCAATGAACATATAACATCATTTCTTTACTCACCAATGTCGAAGCCCTTCCCACAAACTTTGGCTCTATAGATCTTGGCACCAGTAGTTTCTCTGATTCTTACCCCCCATTGTACACAGATTCTTACATGACGACAACAAACATTTCCCCATCTTCAATTGTTGTTGAAGTCCTAAGAGATGATAACTATGATGATTGGAGTGCCTGCATGAAAAGCTACATGTTAGCTCAAGACCTTTGGGATTTTATTGAGCCTGCTGGTCATCATGAAGGTGATCAAGAAGTTGACTCTAAGCCTATTGATCATCAAGAAGGTGACTCTAAGGCGTTGAGAAAAAAGAATGCTGCAGCTTTACATGCAATTCAAATTTCTTGTGCTCCTCATATACTTTCCAAGATTAGGAGCATCACTTCAGCAAAAAATGCCTGGGATACTTTGGCAAATATGCAAAAATTGCAAGTAAGAACAGCTGATACACCACAATTATCAAGAATGAACGCGGGTAATACATCCATCATCTCTTACCCTCTCTAAGACGCAAGCACAGCTTGCAAAATAATGCTGTTTTTTCCTAACAGAGAAGGCATGACTTTCGCAGGACTCGATAGATGGCGTGAACTATATAAGCATGCCCATGAAGGTAATTGGGAAGCCACAAAAAGATTTCTTGACCTTCATCCGGAAGCAAAAAATGTGAAGATTACACCTTTTGGTGAAACAGCTCTTCATGTAGCGATTGTGGCTGGGAATGTGAAACTTGTGGAAAAGCTGGTAGAGCTAATGTCACCTGAAGACTTGGAAATAGTAGAACAAGCTGGTTGCTCAGCACTTTCTTATGCTGCTATGCAAGGAATCACAAAGATGGCCAAATGCATGATCATAAAGAACAAAAAATTGGTTAACCTTCCGAATGGAGGAGGACGTATCCCAGTTGTGGTGTCTTGTTTGGGAAATCATAAGGAAATGACCCATTATCTTTACTCTGTCACTCCAGCTGAACTGCTATATGAGGACAACGGTAACCATGGATCATTGCTCCTCCAATTGTCTATAGCATCCGAGATGTTTGGTAAGAGACATACTCATGCAAGCACAATGAATTAGCCCCAACATTCTTGTTGATACTTGTTTGTTGCTTTTGAAATGCTAAAATACCAGATATTGCTTTGGATCTGCTTCAACTTTTTCCTAGTTTGGCTACCGCGTTGGATAAAATTTGGAAGCTTAATGCTGTGACGCAATTGTCTTTCTTGCCCGATAGATTCCACAGTGGAAGTCGCCTTGCATTTTGGCAACGTTGGATCTATTCCTGTTAGTATTACTTTCTCTGATTTTCATCCTCAGAGCCTCTTCCTCCACACACGTCGCACGTTTGAAAATTCAGGAGGAATTTGTTGTTTGTGGAATACTTATGGAGATGGAATTTGCATCATTTTTGGATAATTATATAATAAGTTCATTTTAAAATATATATATATATATATAAAATAAGTTCACAACTCATGAAAGCTTTTATATTGAAAGGTATACACATTGGTCCACCCATTCCCTTCAGTGATCAAATGCTACAAGGTACAATCTCTTCATCATTATTTGATACAAGACTAATTTTTGTTTTGATTACTATACGGGCTATCTAATGCAAGATTAATTTTTCTTTTGCAGCTTCGAGTAGACCGCGGAAAGAAGTTATAAAGCTCCTCAAATTCCTAGGTATTTTATATGTGGCTCTATACATAACCGGATGATTTTGTTGTTATGATCATCACTGGTATCATGTTATTAATCTGATAATTCTTTCCTCACCCAGGCATAAAGCAAATATATGATGTGAAGCTGAATCATATCTACTCTGATGAACTTCTACGTCGAATGGTTAAACATATATCAACATTGGATTTCGAAAAATACGGTGAATGCGGGTTATTCAGAGCATTTAACAACGCTGTTAAGAATGGTATAGTTGAGATGATTGTCGAGATGGTTAAAGTTTGTCCTAATCTAATGCACACTTTCGACAAGAATGGCAGAGTTTTCTTGATGTCTTCAATTGCACACAGACAAGAGAAGATTTTTAGCCTTTTTTATGGGCTTGAAGGAAGGAACGGAAATTTCCTTTCTGTGACAGATGTTTTTGATAATACTATGTTACACTGCGCAGGAGAGTTATCACCTTCTACTCAGTTGGCTCGAATCTCAGGTGCAGCTCTTCAAATGCAGAGAGAACTACAATGGTACAGAGTAAGTTTCTCAAGCATCAACTTTTTGTTACGCTAATCTGACTGATATGGGGTTTCTAGTCGCTCTGCCTGAAAAAAATTGTAGTCTTTCTTATGAACTGGTCAATACCAGAACATTATTTCATAGCTCAATGGTTTGGATTCAATATTGTAGGAGGTGGAAAGCATTGTGAATCCTAGGGCTAAAACGTATTGCAATCAAAATGGTGAAACACCTGGCCAATTGTTTACCAAGAGCCATGAAAAATTGATGACAGCTGGGGAGAAATGGATGAAGCAGGTGGCAACTTCATCAACAGTTGTAGGTGCTCTTATCATTACAGTTATGTTCACCGCAGCCTTTACTGTTCCTGGCGGTAACAAAGATACTGGATTTCCAGTGTTTTTACATGAAAAATCATTTCTGATTTTTATAATATCCGACGCAATTTCTCTCTTCGCGTCATCTACATCAGTGTTGATGTTTCTAGGAATCCTCACGTCACGTTATTCCGAGAATGATTTCCTTATATCATTGCCTAGAAAGTTGGTTATTGGCCTCTCCACGCTTTTCATCTCTGTTGCAGCCATGATGGTTGCCTTTTGCGCTGCTCTGAGAATTGTGATGGATGGAAGATTGGAAGTTGTCATTCCTGTTTCGTTACTTGCTGGAATTCCTGTAACCCTTTTTATATTGCTGCAGTTTCCTCTCCTTGTTGAGATTTTCATGTCCACATATGGACCAGGTATCTTCAACAGGAAAATGAAGCGTTGGTACTGAACATATTTGTTTTTCAATGCAAGGGACGTTCTCTCTTTATGTACCTCATGTGATTACTCTTCTTATGGTTTTGCTCACAATAAAGTATTATTACATTTGCCTTAAGCTAGATTTTTTAGGTTTGTTTATTTTTATTATTATTTAATAAATAAAAAATTAATTTTGATAAACAAAATCATTAAAAACAATTAATTAATGACCTGTATTATAAAATTAAATATTTTGATTTATATTTGTTTTTTAATTTTTTTTAATTTCATCTTTAATTATTATTAATAATTTTTTATTTTATTTATTAATGATATAATTATTGATTTATATAATTTGATTTGATGGATCATAATGATTTTTTATATATAAAAAAACTTGTCAAGAAAAGTTTACACATTCAATTTTTTTTGAGAAAAATCTTCAAATAAGTCCTAATGAGCAAATGGCCACTCAAAAAAGAATTTGTCACATTCTATAATCCCAATGTGTCATTGGGAATAAGCTAAAATCATCTCTCTCCTTTTAGCTATTAATTTCCAAACCAGTTATAGAATTTTCTTAAATGATATTATTAATGTTTTCAAAAAAAAAAGGAATATTATATTTTTCTAAAACAAATTAATAAAAGATTAATCCTCGATATTTATTGGGAATTATACTCTACAGAGCTTAATTTAGCTCGATCTCGTGATCGTTATGTTCTTGTTTTGTTTTTTTTTTCCATACAATTATATAGGAATCGGAGAATTAAGGACTGGTTAAGTACCTAAACTTCAAATATTTCTAGATTTAAATAGGTTTAGTATAGCGATCGTGCATGTTGAGTGAAATTGCCATCCCTGTCTAGAAAAGATACTGCAATGGTCTCTCTCTCTCTCTCTCTCTCTCTCTCTCTCTCTATATATATATATATATATATATATATATATATATATATATATATATATTGTTTTTCTTCTATCATTATTTATTTTTTGTACTCTCTTTTATTTTTTTTAATTTTAATTTTTTTTGTTTACGCGGCACCAAAATGGTTAATAATTACATAACCAATTCTATAATAGATGCAAAATTAGTCCCGATGAGTGAGTCCATGGAAAGAAGCGCTCGAGCCCAGGAACAAGGAGCACAAGGTGTCGTTTTTCTTTTCTTACTAGTGAAAAAAACACGAATAGAACAACCCATGAACGAATTTTGTTGATTATTAATTTATACTTGAAGGACTAAATGAATGAAACAATTTGAGAAAACAAATAACACATCGTTATGTCTGCACACTTGATCCGAGAGAATCTTCAAGGAAAAAAAGAAAGGAAAAACTAGTTGACAGCACTGCAAATCCTCCTTATCTGCCCGGCAGATCCAGTGAGAAGACCTATATCTCCCATTTTGATCATGGCAGATCCAAAATCTGATTTGAATCTTGCAGGGTTCCTGCTGTATTCAGAGACAATGCTGTCCGTGGAGCCTCCATTGAAAAGCACTTGATCTGATTGAAGGAGACCCTTGTTTTGCATCAAATTCTTGAAGTAACTGTTGTCGAATGAATTGGGAGTGACCAAATCGAGCGGGGCTAAGGTTGAGTCGCTGCCAAGACGTGGACAGCGCCTCCTGCGGGTGCTAGCGAATCCGGCATCGATATTGCTGTGATTGTATATCCTTTCACGGAAAGTGAAGCACTGAGCTTGTCCGAGAGTATGTGAACCTGACAAGGCAACCATGTCCCTTGCAGTAAGGCCTTTGTTTTGGAAGCGAGAAATAAGACTCTCCAGGCTTTCAACGAAGGCAGGTAACTCTGCGTTGGCTAAAGTTCGACTTGCTGTAGTTGAATCTCTTCTTCCAAGCTTCACCGCGTAGGATGGGCCACCCACCTGTGACATTTTTTCATAAGAATCATAAATAACAAGTCCTGGTTTTGCAGCTTGCAATACCAACAGCAATAAAGAGATGGATTTATATATACTCACATAAGCAGACGCATCTCTCGCTGCAACAGCAATGATATCTGCACATGATACTACTCCGGGACAGATCTTCTCAACTTCAGTTTTTGCTTTGTCTATTACATTATAACCTCTAGCAGAGTTAAGATTGCCGAGGGCAGTCTTTTCACTCTGGATAGAGGTAGTCTCGTCTAGTAAGATCGAGGCATCACAACCCTGCAAAACCAAGGAATAACTCATAAGTACACCGGCTCCAAGATAATACATAATCAGAGAGGAGCAATGTGGCTGCCAAAAGTAGTTGCAAAAGTACCTGGACAAAGCAATCGTGAAAGTGTAAGCGGATGAGAGACGCAGCCATTCTCCTGTCGCTCGCAATTGCACTTCTGATAGCAGTTCGGATCGCGCTAAGCGCATTAGGACAGGAGCTGTCGTAAAATGCAGGGGAGAGATGTGCTTGGCATGCTGTGTTCAGCAAGAACAGCATGAACATGAAAGAAGCTGCTGCTCCTGCTTTTGCTGCCATTTCTTTGAGTCGTCTAAGTGCAAGACTAATTTTTACTCTCACAAAATTAATCTATAGCTTTTGCAAATTAATCCAGTTGATTAACACAAGCTGTTATCAAATATAGAATTGAGAGAAGGGATAGAAGACGAAGAAGAATGCATGGGAGCTCATCCTTTTATAGAAGGATGATGAAGCACACTCGTATAACGCGTTCGATTTTTTTATGACTGCATGCCATCATTAGGTAACCCGTCTTTGTTCTTACCAATTCAACTAGAGAATCATTCTATCCTTCAATTCACTATTAAAAAAATCCCTTTTTTTCTGCACCCAGCGCTGCCTTTTTCTGGCGGTGAATATAATATGGGACGACGATGTGCTACATGGAAACATCCTTGTTTTCAAGTACGTTGGTCAACTGTCTTATTCAGTCCTTTATGAGGGATATGCGTTGATTTTGTACGTACAACACATACTTTTTCAATCATGAGACAATTAGAAAATTTCAAAGACAAGCATTGACGAATTCTATAGGGATAATTATCCAAAGAGATGATTACCCATACAATTTTCGGAAAGATTTATTTGTGAGAGCTCACTGGTTTCGTAGTGGTAAGAAGACAAATTCTTTATTTTCTTAAAGAAAATATGATTTTATCTATGATAATAAAATAAAGTGACATTAAATAGAATTATTCTACAACCACCTTGCAGACGTAAATTCTTTACTCTTACATGTCATTTGGTATTATGAAATTATAAAGAGGTGATCGAAATAAGTTTTCAAAACAAACAGGAGTGTTACATTTTTTAAACAATTGATTGTATTTTTTTTTGTTATAAAAAATAGCATTATTTTAAAACTTAATCTTTTCTAGCAAGTTGACTCGAGAGTTATTTGACGCCTCGTTGTCTGGGATGATTTCTAACAAAAATAAAAAGTTAATCAAATTAACTAGCGTTCTAATCAATCATAAAAAATCTGGTCAAAATTTGTCAATTCTTTTATTTTTTTATTTTTTAAAATTTTATTTTAAAATTAACATTGTTTTGATATTCTTTTAAAAAATATGGTCAACTTAAGTTAATATAATTTAATTTGTGATCTAATAAGACTTGTCCTAGATTAACTTTAGATCGGGTTTTAAAAGTAAAAAAAAAGCAGTTCTAAAAACAAATAATTGATCAAATATGGAGGCTGGCGATGATTCTAAATCATAATTAAATTATATAAGTTTTCAACCAAGCATTAATTTCTATATGGATGTGGTCATAGTCCATATTTTTCAAATACGTCGAAGGAAGCATACTAACTAAACCAGCTGTAATATCAGGCCAAATTAATTACTCTATAATTCATCGATTTCAAGTGGCAAGTTTTCCTTTCTTGGCTACATGGTGGTAATATACTCATTGACATCTCCTTTTCTGCTTGGTGGCACCGCGTAGCTTACCAAATCCTCAATTTCCAGGCTGATGTGAGAAAGAAGCAGGCCACCTTTTGTTTCGTTTACTTTAGTATATAAGGATTTAAAAAAAAAAAAATAGACCATTAATGCAGTATATATCTTTTCTAGACAGGGATGACAATTTCCCTCAATATGCATGATCGCTATCCTAAACCTATTTATATCTAGAAATTGAAGTTTTGTACTTAACCAGTCCATATATATTTCATCGATTTCAAATTACTCTATATTTCATCGATTTCAAGTGACAAGTTTTCCTTTCTGGACTGCATGGTGGCATTTTAAATAATGGGTTTCTATAATCTTTTCAGTTAAAAAAACAAAGAAGATATGCATCAACAATAAAGGAGCAAAAAGCGTAGGATTTTAGTGGAGTGGAAGTCAAAGAGATTCCTTTCAGATGTGATTTAGGGGGGGATAAAAGGCTTTGGGTGATATAAATCGCTTTCTGACTCTGACTTTTCAACGCGGCATAAATAATAAAATAATGATGCTTGTTTTGATGGACAAACGGACAATGGCGACGAAGCACAAATTCCTGCTTCTGGCTATCCATATTTCTTTACTATCTAAAGTTATAATTTAGTAAAAGACCGCAGCTGTGAGCAGCTAATTGCTCTAAAAAAAAATACCAAAGCAGCCTCATTAGATTTCTATTTCATAGGATTTGATGCAGACAAAATAATTAATTAATGGGTCTGGACAAGAAGTGTAAAAAAAATGTTAATGAATGGCATGCAGGCATCAAATTAGAAAAGTTTCTACGCGTTGTGGCCTTATAGTTCTTACCTAGACAAATCTGATTAGTGTGCTTGATCAGCCTCTATAAATAGATGAGCTCCCATGCATTCTTCTCCATCTTCTATCTCAATTCTCTCACTTATCCAACAGCTTTGGTAACAGCACTTGCAGACTTAGCTATACATTTAGCGCGCTAAAAACTTTAGTTTTTCCAACTGAAAACATATAAAATGACAGCAAAAGCAGGAGCAGCAGCTTCTTTCATGTTCACGCTGTTCTTGCTGAACATAGCATGCCAGGCACAACTCTCCCCTGCATTTTACGACAGCTCCTGTCCTAATGCGATTAGCACGATCCGAACTGCCATCAGAAGTGCAATTGCAAGCGACAGGAGAATGGCTGCGTCTCTCATCCGCTTACACTTTCACGATTGCTTTGTCCAGGTACTTTTGCAACTACTTTTGGCAGCCACAATGCTCCTCTCTGATAATGTATTATCTTGGAGCCAGTGTACTTATGAGTTATTGCTTGGTTTTGCAGGGTTGTGATGCCTCCATCTTACTGGACGAGACTTCCTCTATCCAGAGTGAAAAGACTGCCCTCGGCAATCTTAACTCTGCTAGAGGTTATAATGTAATAGACAAAGCAAAAACTGAAGTTGAGAAGATCTGTCCTGGAATAGTATCTTGTGCAGATATCATTGCTGTTGCAGCGAGAGATGCGTCTGCTTATGTGAGTATATCTAAATCCATATCTTTATTGCTGTTGGTATTGCAAGCTGCAATACCAGGACTTGTTGTTTATGATTCTTATGAAAAAATGTCACAGGTGGGTGGCCCATCCTACGCGGTGAAGCTTGGAAGAAGAGATTCAACTACAGCAAGTCGAACTTTAGCCAACGCAGAGTTACCTGCCTTCTTTGAAAGCCTGGAGAGTCTTATTTCTCGCTTCCAAAAGAAAGGCCTTACTGCAAGGGACATGGTTGCCTTGTCAGGTTCACATACTCTCGGACAAGCTCAATGCTTCACTTTCCGTGAAAGGATATACAATCACAGCAATATCGATGCCGGATTCGCTAGCACTCGCAGGAGGCGCTGTCCACGTGTTGGCAGCGACTCAACCTTAGCCCCGCTCGATTTGGTCACTCCCAATTCTTTCGACAACAATTACTTCAAGAATCTGATGCAAAACAAGGGTCTCCTTCAATCAGATCAAGTGCTTTTCAATGGAGGCTCCACGGACAGTATTGTCTCTGAATACAGCAGGAACCCTGCAAGATTCAGATCTGATTTTGGATCTGCCATGATCAAAATGGGAGATATAGGTCTTCTCACTGGATCTTCCGGGCAGATAAGGAGGATTTGCAGTGCTGTCAACTAGTTTTTCCTCTCTTTTTTTCCTTGAAAGATTCTCTCGGATCAAGTGTGCAGACATAACGATGTGTTAATTGTTTTCTCAAATTGTTTAATTCATTTAGTCCCTCATTTATAAATTAATAATCAAGAAAATTCGTTCATGGGTTATCCTATTCGTGTTTTTTTCACTGGTCATCTTATCCCTTAATCAACTACACCCTGTGCTCCATGTTCTTGGACTTGATCAGCTCCTTAATTTCCATATGGAATCAATAATCTGGACTAATTTTGCCTCTTTATAGAATTGGTTACCCAAAAATAAATTAATAAAAAGTTAAAATATGATTAAATTAAATAATGGCATGATTGTTTTTTTAAAAAAAAACATTTTTTCTAATTTGAGAAAAATCTTCAAATAAGTCCCGATGAACAAATGTCCACTCAAAACAGAATTTGTCACTTTTCGTCCATTTATCTTTTTGGTTAGTTTCTTTAAAGATAACATAACCATTACCTGCAAATAAGCAAAAAATGTAACATTATTAAGGTTGATTCTTTCTGTTACCTCATATATTGTTAGGATACTGGCATGCAAACCCGACAAGATAAAAGGCAAGGGACAAGATAAAATGAGAAATTAGACACACAAGAATTTACGTGGTTCACCCAATTTGGCTACGTCCACGGGCAAGTATAGA
>Ga0325411_1004026_pt1 | contig 16539 bp, 10 predicted proteins | sample PopdelMetagenome_13_FD_206181 | JGI IMG/M metagenome (GOLD analysis project Ga0325411, IMG submission 206181) | Populus deltoides microbial communities from Bellville, Georgia, United States - Xylem-PdIQD-R4 | ecosystem: Host-associated > Plants > Phyllosphere > Stem > Wood/Secondary xylem...
TAATTAATTTGTGTGACCGCGACATCGCAACATGGGGTAGTACAAGGTTGTTAAAATCACGATTTGACTTGTAAAATCGTATGATTTTACTAGTCAATGTAGGCTTAATGTGCTAAATCGTTCATAAAACTTGAAAATGGGTGAAATCGTTAAAATCGGGTGAAATCACGTAAAAACACGATTTCAGGACCGTTTTAACGATTTTGGCAAAAAACATATACTGCTCATAACCCTTGCCTCAACGCTCCAGCTGTCCAACAGCTATTGGGCCATTGGTTATTGCGATTTGCGCGTTCTTTCATCTCTTTCAGCTGTTGATACACACACAATCTACATAGAACAAACAAAATCTAAATCCCTAAGCCTAAAATTCAAAATCCCTAAATCTAATCTCTTTCTCTATTAACAACTCACGGCTTAATGCTGAGACGACTTCCTCTTCATAAACAGCGGCAGCACTCTCCTGGTAACAACTCATGCCTGCCAACCACCGATTCATGCCTCACGACTTCCTCTTCCCCATCATCAATGGCTCACAGCTTCCCCTTCATCAACAGCGGCAGCGCTCTTCAGGCTTCAGACTGTTCACTCTTCATCAACAACAGTCTTCTTTTTTTCCATCATTAACAGCTTCCTTTACAGTCTACAGTCTACACCGTAAGTTCCATTTATAATGTCATTTTGTTTGGTTGCTGAGAAAGTTTTGGAAAAAGATGTCACCTTTTTATTATTTCTTGACCTGTCTCTTTTTTTTTCAATTTTATGTTTCGTTAAGATTGTTACCTGATTAATCCTTAAAAGTATTGGACAAGTGATAACTTAACCTGTCACTAGTTTTCCCTAGTTGATTACTTAAGAGTTACCTATTTGCATGAGAATAGAAAGAACGACAGCACAAAGTTCAACAACTGAAAGGTTTTTCTAGTGATATTTTTGGTGCTAACAAGACCACACATTCCACTTACTGCCAAACCACACCAATAGGTGGTTAAAAAAAAGTGATTATAAAAGAAAACAGTGTGATTCATAAGGAGGTAATGTTGACATCACTAGGGGTTCGATAAGTTTTGTTCTTAATAGTACAATGATACTCTTTCTTTTTTGAATTTATATTCTCTAAAAGAGATTAAAAGTTAGGATTGCATGCCTTTGCTGTTTCATCCATTTGTCATTAGATGTTTTTTATGTGTAAACCTTCTGGATTGAAAACCAAACAAGAAAACAGCAGGACAATGCCATAATTCCTCTACAAAGTAATTATGTGCCTCTGTATGATTGTGGATATGCATTGGGTTTGACTTCAGCAGATGGTCCTATTAACATCGAAGGGTAAATGATCTTAACTCATATACCATTCTCAAATTTCATGTTTTGAATATATAACCTTTTTGGTTTGTGTCCGACATGCTCAGAATACTTGCAGATATCTTAAGTTGCGCAAAACTTGTTGATTGATATGTATGTTGCTATGTATGTTGAAAAACTCAGGAAATTAGCATTCATGATGATTTTTTGATTGTAATGGGGGCATTGTATGTTATGGGTTGGCAAAATATAATGTATTAGAGAGTAGTTAACCACAAGGGATATTCATGTGGATGCGTGTTTATCACTAAGAATCACTATAACCTTGTTTTTCATTTTCGTTGGCAACTTGGAATGTGTAACTAATTACAGACTTTAATGAAAAGAGGATTTAAGAAAGATCATTAGAAACTCAAGTTTGTTCAACCCATTAGAATAGTTTCTGCATTCATATCCTTCATCTATATAACAAGGATCTTGCATTTTGCATCAGATAATAATCTATTGATGATTTTTTGTGGCTAATTTTTATTAGTTAATGAAAAGTTACTTAAATTATGTATGAATTTTTATTTGAACCATGTATTTTAAGATGCTTGAACTATGTATGAATTTTTATTTGAAACATGTATTTTAAGGTGCTTGAACTATGTATGAATTTTTATTTGAAGCATGAATTTTTTTAATGTATTTTAAAATTCCTTACGATTTTACGATTTTACAATCAATTTTTACGATCCAAGTTTATTTTGCATTTTCCGTGCTGTGTCAAAAATACGTTTTTAAGAATCTTGGGGCAGTACACTATGATTTTGACCATTCTGGTTTGTGATTTAAAGTTTATGATGGTTTATTCCTTTTTGTCTTCTTTCTCTTTATTGAATTTTAATATTTCTCTTTATTCTTCAGCAACTCTACTCCTATATCTAGGAATATTGGCATCTCTGGGGGTGTTGAATTTATCAATCCTGTAATAATGGAAGGTGGCAAAGGATTTCTATCAGAAAGCTGAATAATCCAGGCTTTGACGCAAAGCCAGCTTTATCTCCCCAGTATAGTCCAGCAATAATGGAAGTTGGCAGAGGATTTGCAATGTGATTTCTGTGGAATTGGAATTACTCCTCCATGCGTGTGATTTAAAGTTATATCTGCTACAAGAGCGTGTGAAAAGGCAGTTTATCATCATGTCAGAATTGAAAGTGTGGTGCAAGAGATTACAGGGATGTTAGTGGTTTAGATTTCCTTTTTGGGTATTTTAACATTGTTTGGTGCTGATCGTGGTTTGATATAAAGTTTATTGGCTCTGATTCAAATATGTTTTTATGAAATCTAGGTTGATTTTGTACTGCAATAATAAAATACCATTATTTTAACAAGGTGTTTGCTGAAATGCCACTATAAAAGTTTTAGCTCTTCCCAAGGTTGTAATACTAGTTTGATAACAAGGTTGTGATATTAATTAATATTGCAAGGATTATTTAGTCATTAAATGAAAAATAATGACAATTTTATAAATAAGCAAACATTATTTGTAGACGATGATGTTAAATGTTAGCTCGCATATAAAGTTGAGGATGTAAATTATAATTTGTTAAGCTATAATGGGTGATTACATTATAAACCAAACTACAAGATGTTAAGGATACTTTTTCCAATTTCCTTTTAAGTTGGTAGATGGACTGAAAAGTTGAAAATGTTGAATTTAGGTAACACAACAACCTGTAAAATAAGTTTCATGTTGGATTTAAAAGATTCTCTTATGCTTAAGCTATTACTGAAGGTAGAGGAAAAGAGTTTTAGAGGTTGTGTTATGTGAGTTACAACAGTTAAAGAAAATAATTACTTAGAAAGAGATTGTGAAGGAGATGATAGCTTGAAAGAAGATCAAGATAACTTATCTTTGAGTTTAATGCTATTTACATGGCCTTGAACCTACATAGACGTGTTCATACAAAGGGTAGAGTGGTAAATTTATTTTCCACTTACAGTTTTAGACTTTTTAAAAACACAAACCTAGAGTAACAATAACTATACGTAAAATATGCTTGAGTTTTGGGTTTTGTTGGGTTTTATCACTACAATATTTAATAGTTTTACTGACGGAATTTTTTCGTTGGCGTGAGATTAACACTCCATCGACGAAAATTTTACCGACTAATTCATCGACGGAATGTGTCCGTTGATATACTGTTCGTCAGTAATTCCACTATCTGTCGTTAAAAAAAACTCGATGGTTTTACAGTCGAAAAATACTGATGAAAATACTTTGTTAGTATATTTCCATTGGTGATAGTGGCATATGAAGTAATTTTTTCAAACTCTCTTGAATATACCAACAGATAGATTCCGTCTATATTCATATCAGGAAATTACCGACAAGTACTTCCATCGGTGATAGTGACATAGGCAGTAAATTTGTTCCAGCTCTTTAAAAAATACCGACGGATGGATTCCGTTTGTAAATTCATCCATGATAATTAAAAAATATTTTTAAAAATAAAATTGTATAGAATAATTAATATAAAATTGTATGGGTAAAAAAAGAAAATAAATAAACAAATAAAATTGTATACATTTGAAATATGTAAAAATAAAATTGAATAATATAATAAAATTTTATATTAATAAAATCCAAATATTCATTACAATTTTATTTGTACAAATAAAAATTAAACTAGAACAATGGTGGCGCTGGAGGAGGAGGCTAATCGTTCCAGGAACCATACGACCATAAAGAGGGCTCACACGTACCTCCCATTTGTGATCTCATGTCCATCACTATTTGATGGAGTTATTCATAGTCCACTGAGAGTCGCTCATATTTTTTGGTGAGATGAGCCATGTGTTGTTGCAAGGCCACGATCTCTTGAGACTGGGTACTCGATACCGATTGGGAGCTTTCAACGGTTGAGATACTACGAGCCGTTCGCAAGTTTTGGCCGTAATGTTGGAAAGTCCGTACATCTGATTTTTATCGATTCCACTAGATGATCCTACCTCCATCCACAAATCCAGATTGAAACCCAGGTGGGTCGAAGGATCATCCTCGTATCTCTTCCTCAATCGGCTATTGTATGTCTCCTGAAAATTAAAAAAGAAATCATCAAATTCAATTCAAGAAAATAATAACTTACGAAACAAATGGTTCAATAAACATACCATGAAGTGTTGAGTGCGGTTGTCAATGAATTGTTGCACCTCTTTTAGTGGTCTTCACTTTGCATGTGCGTCTCTATAAAAAGCTTCATTGGGCTTGGCTCACGTCTAAGAAACGTAGCCTATAAGAAAAAAAATATTGCAAGTTAAATATATTTATAAATAACAACAAATTAATTAATCCTTGATGTCATTAACATTAATCTTACTATCCGTTTCGAATGTGCAACGAATGGAACGGAGCCACCGGTGTGTGTGGTAATCGAACTGTGAATTTGCCAGTTCCGGTTCTCGGCACCAGACTGTGAGTGTCGTGTGAACCGCTCAGATGTCACGTGCTGGATATATTGCGCTCATATATCCTCCGGGATGTATGGCGGCCTGAAATCCCTCCAAACCGCCACGTCTTTTCAGCCTTGTAAATCCTTATCTCTAGCGTATTTTTTTGCTTTTTTCTACGCTTCATACCAAAATCATGCAACCTACATCCATGAACGGATTTTATATTAGTTTTTTCTTCTACAATTGGACATTGACTGCCATTACCTTGGTTCATTCTCATTGCATTCATAACCATAATCATGTAAGGATTACTGCTGTCATCTACAACTCCATGCATGTTGCTAGCACTAGAAGTTGACCCATCCATCTTTCCTACCTTGCTCTCATTACTCACAAATAGCTTTTTGTGTGCATACCAACACATGTAATCCTCCATGAATCCTTTGTGTGGAAGATGCATCGTTACAACATCTTAATGAATAAACTTTTTATTCTTACACTTCCTGCATGAACATTTAATACTGCCTCCACTAAAATTTCTCAGAATAGATATTGTGAAATTAATAAAACTCTGAACCTCATTACAATAATCCATCATCTGCAATCCTTGTGGTAAATCTCGATACATCCATGAACGATCATCCATGACTTCTATCGAACCTCTATAAAACAATGATGACAACATATATTAATTAACTAAGTTAAGTAAGATTATCCAACTTACTTTCAAACATCTCTTAAATATTCAATATCAATTATCTATGACGTAAATACAAATTTATACACATTAATTTATGAGAATTACATCTCGACAATAAAATTGATAAAAATTAAAACAGGCTCGTTAAACAAGTCATTGTTTATTTCATTACAACACACTTAAGTCGAAAAATCGATATAAGTTTTAACAATTTATAAACAAATATAATTTTACAAAATCTAAAACAAACAAGTACCAAATTATAGATTCATACTACATGTACCAAATTATAAATCCAAACTACATGTTTGAGAAAAAAACAATAAAACAAGTAAACTAAACACCCAAACAAAATACATATTCTAAAAAAAAAACCAATAATAAAATTGACATTTAAAATTGTATTAAAATTAAAAAAAGATAGATTTACTTACTAAAAATAAAAAATCCACAATAAGTCAGAACACGGATACTAAGACTAGAAAAGATTTTGTTGAGATGAGGAGGCAAGGAGCTGGTTGCTGGTTGTTAATGTTGGGGGGGGTTGGGGTTAGATGCCCGGGGGGGGGGGGGGAAGAAGGAGAAATAGAGGAGGGGAAGGTTGATGGCCTAGTCATATATTAACTATTATCGATAGAATTACCAACATAATTATTTTGTCTGTCTGACCAACATAATAGTCATATATTAATTATTACCGATGTTCACATTTCCAACTTCATGCATGTTGCTAGCACTAGAAGTTGACCCAACCACCTATTCTTCCGTGCTCTCATCAGGAACAAATAGTTCTCCGTGTGCATACCAACACAGGTAATCCTCTATGAACCCTTTGGTTAGAAGATGCATCGTTACAACATCTTGATGCAGAAACTTTAAATTTTTACACTTTCTGCATGGACACCTAATACTACCATCAATAAAATTCCTCGGAATAGATGTTGTGAAATTAATAAAACCCTGAACACCGTTGCAATAATCCATCCTTCGCAATCATTGGGGTGAGTTCCGATATATCCATAAACGATCATCCATGACTTCTATTGAACCTCTATAAAACATAACAAAAATATTGGTTTTCCCTGACATTATCCAACAAACTAAAAAAACACTTAGGTTAAATATTCATTATCAATTATCAACTATCAACGTTTATACATACAAATTTATACATATATAAATTTACGAAAATCACAACTTCATAAAAGAATTGATAACAATTAAAACAGACTCGTTAAATAAGTTATTATTTATTTCATCACAACACATTTAATTCGGTGTAATTTAAACAAAATTTCAACAATTTACAAATAAATATAATTTGACAAAATCTAAAACAAACTATAACAACTACAAAATTATACATTCATACTACAAGTTTTCTTTGACAAATAACAATCAAACAAATACATACATTAACAAAATACATATATTAAAAAAACAATAAAATTTACATTTAAATGTTAAAACTAAAAAGGATAGATTTACTTATAAAAAATGATAAAATCCACAAGAACGAATATTGTGACCACGTACAAAAGTATAAGAAACTTGAGTGCTTGTGTTGAGAAGAGTGGAGAGTTGGGATGGGTGGTTGGCTGCAATTTGGAAGGGGAGAGGTGAGATGGGAAAGAAGAAGAGGAAGAAGAAAGAGAAACAGAGGAAGAGAGTATTGTCGGCAGAGTGGGTATATAATGGCTTACCGACGAAATGTACCCGTTGGTGATTCCGATGGTGAAAATGTCATGTCACTGTATGACTATCTCAGTTTCAATCCGTCGGTAAAATCATCTGAAAAAAATCCATGAAAGTATCACGTCACTGTACGGCTATCTCGGTTTAAATCCGTTGGTAAAATCATCTTACAAAAATCCATGTCACCACACCATTGCAACTTTCCAAACAAACTGTATAGACCGTCGGCGATACGGTCAGTCTATACCAACGGAAGTATATTCCAACCGTATCGCTGACGGAATAATACCGTCATTATATACCGACATAGTTGGAAACAGAATTATTCTATCGGTAAAAATTACCGACGAAAAAATTCTGTCTATAGGTTTTTGCTGGTTTTTTGGTAGTGTTCATTGACTGCATTATCCCTCAGAAAGAGGTTAATTAGTACTGTAATTCTAAATTTACATATTAATCCTGGATATGGACTCGGTATTCCCTGTAGATTAACTGCTTTAAGCCATCCAAATTACATGAAGCCAGCCATTATATGCTGTGATATCAAACTTCTTTGAATTGAAAACAAAACCAACTGGAACTCAAAATCTCAAGCATAAATTAAGAAAAGGAATCAAGAAGAAAATTGGGTGACCCTAGGATCAAAAATATAAATCACCGTCTCTGTCCCCATGCCATTATTTCGCAGAGCAAGATCATCAATGCTAGTTCATGGCCAGCGGCAAGAAACTGCATCCTGAAGCCATAACGTTGGCCCCTACAGGTCCTGATCAATGAGGTAATCACCCAACCTCTCAACTATCATGTTACACTGTCCTGGAGTCAATGGCTCATCATAAAGACCAATAACAAGAGCTTGGGAGGTTTTCTTCACAGTGACGCCACCAGAACCCTGAAAATTGAATCATGCATGCAACAACATTAAGATGTGAAATACGAAAATACTTCCCCACATGTTTAACAACATCCAAGAATTTCAATGCGTTAGTTCTCACAGGTCGCCTTCTGCTAACCACAACTAAACCTAATGAGGCCAGCCTTCATCAATTCTAGATTGATATAAGAAACATACCATGAAAGGTTTTACCATGAAAATTACGTTACATCTGTCTGCCTACCTTGTTGTGCTATCAAAGGGCAAAGAAAAAAACATATCATGCTATTACTAGGTGGTGCCCGTGCCAGCAAACGAAAATGATGCGTCCTACGACAGATCAGGGACACCTAGTTACTGGCTATACTTTTCAATAAAGCAAAAGCAAAAGGCTACCTGTCATCCACGTGTTTCTGTTCTCTTGTGTCCACAAGAGGCTTAATGAAGGAGACTGGCTAAGCATGGCCAAAGTAATTAAGGGCTTTCAAAGGTAGTCAGAACGTGAAGTTCTGTTAGATATATTATCTTGGTTTTTATATTTTAAAAGTATTTTCAAAAAGAAATTTGAAATTTGAAATTTTTTATTTTTTTATTTAAATTATTTTTTTATATTTTCATATTATTTTAATGTACTCATGTAAAAATATATTTTAAAAAATTTAAAAATATTATTTCTATATATTTCAAAACAAAAAATATTTAATATACTCTTTGGATTAATCATTCATTCAAGGAGTTAAAAGTATTGAATTCCAAGACAGAGAGAGTTAAGAGGAGGGAAAGTTCTCGACAACATCAGTAGCAGAATATCATCAATAACAGTAGTCTTCAAGGAACGAGTCCTTGAATCAAGAAAATGGCAAGTGAAAAGATCATATGATAAAACAACGACTATACAGCTTACTTGCCCTTACGAAATATTTATACTAGTTATGGTAAACGTTAGATATGATGAAAGATTCAGGGTAAAAGGCTTTTATCCGGGAGCACCAGCATTACCCTTCTTGTCATGTGCCAGACAATAATATTTCCACAACTTTAAGCATCCTAATAAAGTTGACACCATAGCATGTTCTCCATTAAAATGACTACACAGTTGTGACTGCATTATAATAAATTATGCTGAATATGGCCCCAGTATAAAACCAAAATCACTGAATTATCTATTTCATGAGAACCAAGGCAAGTAGAAATGAGAAATGATGCAGCACCTTCTTTCCACGGATCACAGCTCCAGGCTCTCCCTGGATCACCATGTACTTTGTGCCACCAAGGTGCAACCCAGTTGGGGCAAGAGATCCAGGCTCATCAAAATCTTTCATGATGGCAGATATCTCCTCAGGCTTAAACTGTAAACAGCCAGCAATGAAATGTTTTGGTCAATGACATGTGAAAGAGGAAAAGAAAAATCCAGTGTAAGCCATATCAAGCAAGAAAAAGGCATTCAACAACAGAAGAAACAGAGGCGATAAATGCATAAAATTGCACAATCCAAACTGTGTATACAGACCACAAATGATGCTCAAAGAATTAATAACAAAATGTTTTTGCAGGCCAAACCGCTACACAGCAAATCAAAACAAAGGTTCAAATACATCCTTTAGAAGATGGATATCAAAAGCAAAACGAAGCCCACCAACATCCGATAAATTCTCACACCACTTACCATTTACGTCTTATCATGATAAACTACTTCCTAAATCTAACGGTGCGCCTTCGGAATCCTTAAAAGTCAGAGCCGATCACAAGCTAATTGCCAATTGCAGCATTTTACCAACAATCCATCTTTCAACAATTAACCCAAACAAAATCAACATAGAATTCTTCTTAATATTCATTAACAAGAAAAAACCCTTCATATTTTAATAATTCATTGCCGTTTGCGACAAAAAAATGTCTTAAAAAACAAAAGCAATCCAAAAATCTAAAACCACAAGAAAAAAAACATTTCTTAGTCAATCATTCGTAATAATAAATCAAACACCACATTGAATAACTAAATCAAAAAATAAAAACATTTAAAAACAAGGAAGGAACTCGTGATTAAAGAACAATAAATCAGATCCAATCGAATCTAAATTATAATAAGATATGGTAATTAGCAAACAAAAAAAATTCAGAAAGGACCTTGGGGAAGGTGGCGCTCTGGGCCCACACACTGCCATCATGGCCGATAATGGCGGCAGCCGTCAGATGGTTGCCCTCGATTTCGCACATCAGATGATCATCAACGTATGTTTGCCACGACATCTTCGATCAGAAAATCTCTACCGTTGATTTCTTCTTTTAGGTGTTTCCTTTCGAATTTCTCTCGTATTCTTGGCTTCTGTTTTGAAGTTCTCTTGTTCATAGAAGAGGTATTTATAGTGCTTTCAAAGCAAGAGAGAGATTATGTATAGTGGGCCCCAAAATGAAGGACATGATTGATGATGGTTCTGCCTTAGTAATTGATCGAATCTTCACCGTATATTTCAACATGATTCAATGACAGTCGTTCACGTTCTCCTCCTCAATTGCTTTAAAAAAAAAAAAACTCACACGCAAAAATGACACGTGTGTTAGAATTCTTTTCTAGCCAGGGCAATAATCCCGCGTGGCACCTTCGTGGTCTAGTAAAATACCTGGTGCATATAAAATAATAAAAATCTTTTTTTTCTCCGGCATTAGAAAAATCATCCTGTTTTTTATCCCTTACATGAATCGGAAAGGATAGGAAAAATCATCCGGTTTATCGTTGAGAGCATGGATATAATTGATAAAATAATTTTTTAAATAGTATAAATATAGCTTTTTTAATTATACATATTCCAATAATAAAAAGCTATTTATAAAAACGATTTATATTTTAATATATTTCATGTTAAATTTATTTTTATATAATTATATAAGTAATTTAGATATTTTATATATAATATAATTATGATATTATTAATTATATAATTAATATGAGTAATTTATAAAAAAAATATAAAATTTAATGAAATAATATGAAAGTTAAAAGATATAATTTAAAATTAAACTCAAAATTTATTTCTATGAATATTTTTATTTTTCAGTTTTATATGTTACTGTTAAAAATTTAATTTTTTAAAAGTAAATTCAAATTCAAACTTTGAAAAAAACCGTCAATATTTTAAATTTTGATTTTCAATTTTTTTTTAAAAAAATTCATGCTTTGAAAAAATAACCGCCACCATTTTAAATTTTAAATTTTAAAAAAATGACCGCCAACATTTTAAGATTTCAAAATTTAAAAAAATAATCCATCTATAAATATTCTCATATACCTTAATATTTTTTTCTCATTATTCCATTGTTTTCTCTCCAATCAAAAATATATTTCATTAAAATTCATCATGAATAATTCTAATTTTAATTTTTATGATGCTTTTGATTCTGATGATGACACTCCTGTGTTCGCTTTTCAAGTTGCTGCTGCTGTGGTTGCTGAAAAAGAATTGAATAATCAAGGGCGGAGAACAAGGTATCGTGGCTCTATTTTTGGCCACAATATTGTCAATCGTAATAGAAAGGAAGTTGAGTTAAGGTTATATAATGATTATTTTGCTAAAAATTCTAAATTCACTGAAACTCAATTTCGAAGAAGATTTAGGATGAGTCATCGTCTTTTTCTTCGGATCGCAAATGCAGTGGAAGCTCATAATCCATATTTCAAACAAAGGACAGATGCTCTTGGTGTTCTTGGTTTATCTTGTCTTCAAAAGATAACTGCAGTTCACAGAATACTTGCATATGGTATTCCTACAGATCTTACTGATGAATATCTGCAGATCTTACTAATGCTCTTGGTGTTCTTGGTTTATCTTGTCTTCAAAAAGTAACTGCAGTTCACAGAATACTTGCATATGGTATTCCTGCAGATCTTACTGATGAATATCTTCAGATTGGAGAAAGTACTGCGATAGAAAGTCTTAGAGCTTTTGTCAAAGCAATCGTAGAAGTTTTTGGTGATTGGTATCTAAGGGCACCAAATGAGACCGATATTTGTCGATTATTATCAATTGGAGAGCAGCGTGGATTTCCAGGGATGTTAGGGAGCATTGATTGTATGCATTGGAAATGAGAGAAATGCCCAATTGCATGGCATGAGATGTACACTGGTCATTATCGTGAACCAACTACAATTCTAGAGGCGGTGGCTTCACAAGATCTTTCGATATGGCATGCCTTTTCTGGAATGCCTGGATCATTAAATGATATTAATGTTCTTGATTGGTCACCTACCTTCGCTACACTTGCTGAAGGTCGTACTGCTCCTGTCAATTATACAATTAATGGGCATGAATATACAATGGGATACTATTTAGCATATGAGATTTATCATAATTGGTCAACTTTTATTAAGACAATCCCAAGGCCATTAGGAGCACAGAGAAAATATTTTACAAGTAAGCAAGAGTCTGCAAGAAAGGATGTAGAGCAGACATTTGGGGTGCTCCAATCTCGTTTTGCAATTGTAAATGGACCTGTTCGATAATGGGATAAAGAAACGCTTGCAAACATTATGAAAGCTTGCATAATAATGCATAATATGATTATTGAGGATGAAGGAGAAATGAACCTTGGATTTGACCATGAACGTGAAGTCAATTCCTTTATATCAGTGTCACATGGTGACATACTAGAACTACATGGTTTTCTTCAAACTCATAATCGAATCAGGGATAGAGCAACTAGCTCTCAATTACAAGAAGATTTGATTGAACATTTATGGGAACTCTATGGTAACGAGTAGAATCATTAGCTTTGAAGTTCTTATGTCATCATAATTTTCAAGTTTTTTATGTTTTTTTTTTCCCATTATGGTTGTTATCTTTTAAGTTAATTAATCATACTTATTGTTGTTAAGTGTTAGAAGAACTTCAAAAAAGTATTATGAATTGATACCACTTTTATAACAATATATTTAAAATAACCAATAAATTTCTAAATATTTAATTAAAAATACATTACATTAAACAATAAATAAATCTAGTTAATTAAAAATTAAAACCCCTCTTTTGCATAATTTCTAACTTTTTATTTTGAAAATACGCTGCAGAAATTGGATCAAAATTAGAAATATTCATTTTCATAATTTGTTCTTCTTTCTCAATCCTGTCCAATTCTTGTTTCTCTTGACTTTGTTGAATCATCATAGCTTGTTGCTCTAACATAATTTTTCTGTCTTGTTTCTTCTGATCCTCAATTTCAACTAGAGTATCCCTGAATTGTTGTAAGAGATTTGTTACAGTTGTCTCCCCAACTTTATCTTTTCCTTGTTTACGTTTAAGTCGTTCCTCTCCAGCCTTTTGACCAAGTGGTCTATCTTGATAAATCAACGGTTCACTATCTTGAAGCTGATGAAGTTGAACTTGCATTGACATGACTTTTTTGTTTCTTGTTTGACCTTTGATGTTGACTTGCACGCTCAAATTGCCATTTGGGTTCTTTTCTTAAGATAACCCAACAATGTTCTAGTTGAAATCATTTGCCAACATAAGAAGCATACATTTGTCGAGCATCATTAATCTGGTAAGTAAAAAATTAGAGAAATTAAATAATGTTAAAATATATGTTAAACAATTTAATATGAAAACGAATATTAAAATTACCCTTAATTCTTCAGTCATTCCACTTTGCTGACGATTTTCAATTTGAGTAACAAATCCAACAAATTTACCGACTTCTCTATTTATTTCTTGCCATCTATTTGAGATGCTTATTTGGGAATGATTATTCAAGTTTCCTCCATTCTCTACAAAGTAAGCATGTACTCGAGCTCATAACTGTTTTGTTTGTTATTCAACTCCTGTAATTGGATCTTTGCTTGTATTTAGCCATGCAAAGACAAGTAAACAATCTTCATTTGGTGAGAAGTTTTGACTTCTTTGTGATTTTTTTATTGTATGGACATTTAAATTCGAGTATGTTAAGTCATCAATTAATTGAAGAGAATCACTTGGTTGAGAGAGAATATCTTCTGACTCACTCATAAAAAAGTTGGTGAAAGAGCTTGGAAAATTTGAATCCATCTACATTAAAAAAAACCTCAAGTTAAAACCTTATAGGAGAGTGTAAAAGAAGCGCACATTCAATGTGTAACAATTTTGTAGTTTACATACATGTGAATTAATAACAAGCATTGCATCCTACTTGTTCTAACATTACAATTTGACTATTTTTTGGAACTAAGAGAGGATTGATATACTGGTTTAATTGCATTTTCAAAAAGACAAAATATAATTAACTTCAAATTAAAACAGACAATCAAAAATAAATTTTAAATATGCCACTCTATATTTTATCAATATCAACTACCATTATTACTTCCTCTTAATTTTGTCAAAGATAACAACATAAATAAAAAATTATTTTCCTTAACCCATATCAAAAACATAAAATAACAAAGAAATAAAAATCATCATAAATATCAAATTAACAACAAAAAGATCTACAATATCAAGAGATATTAAAGAGAAAATATAAAAAGCTTTTAAATAAACATACATTTTAATTTCAGCTAATTAACACAACCGATGTTATTAATTAACCAGATAATAATTGATTCTTGTTTTTCTAAATTTGAGAGAAGAGTGAGGCACAATACAAGATTTAAAAAAAAAAACAAGTTTCTTTCCTTGCTTTTAAAGAAAAAAAACAATGTTGACCAACGACTATAAAAATAGATGTTGGTAACGTTAATTCCATTTTAGCTATTTTACAGAAACCTGTACAAATAGCTCTTTCCAAATTGAATAGCCATTTTGGCTTCTCTTTTGCCTACTGCGTTGGAATGGTAAAATAAAGAAACAAAAGTTAAAAGGACACGTTTTTTAATTTGCCTTTTCATTTGCCTCTCCGGTTGGAGATGCTCTGATATCTTTTTTTTTCTTTTGCTCATCTATTTTCTCTTTGGACCAGCTATGATGCTAGTATGTTGTTGTTGTGCTAATCATCTCATTTTCTTTTATATTGGCCTTCTGTTTAGTTGTTTGATCTTTCTAATTATATCTTTTGTCTTCGTGTTTTGAGGAGACTTTGAGCTTCTCTTTTGGTTTTTGAGTTCGATCTCGAGTCTTCTGTTTTGTTTAGTTTGGTGTCTTAATTTCTTTGGTGTCGTGACTTGCTGGGCTCGCTCATTCTAGGATGTTGATGAATTGACGAGCTTTGACGTTTAGGGTCCCAAGTTGGTTTAATAGAGATTGTGCTTGTGGTTGTTGTTAGACATATATTTAGTTCATTTAGGCTATGTTCTTACATTTCATGCTTTAGATGGTTCGATGCTCAAATTTTTTTAGATCATCTGGAATGTTTTTTAGCTGACTTCAATGTCATTGCATTTTATGAGAGTTTTTATTTGTTTAAAATGTAATTAGTCCATTTAGTTTATGTATTTTTTTCTTTGATGTTTGTTATTGTTTGTCTTTGGAATACACTTTCTTTAAGATTGTTGATGTGATCATATGCTTATTTGGTGCTTCTCATCCTCACGATTGATTTTGTCCTTTCATTGTATAGCTAGGTCACCTGCAAATGTTGTTTCCTCCATATTGCTCTGCTTCAAAGGGAGTCTTCTAGATGCTTGATCATTTGCTTAGCTATTTCTTTACTGGATTTTTTGTTTGCCTTTTCTATTGTTTAATTGGTTTTTTTTTCTCAAACTTTATATCTCTTTTTTTTGCTTAGATTGCTTTTTTTTTTTTTATGGCCTAGGATGATAGACTATGATTTATTTTATGCCTTTTCTACATGTGGTTGGTCCTTCAATCAATTTTTTTTTATTTTTCCCTTCTCATGCTTACAAATTAAGATGATTTATGATGATTTTTGGGCCCTGTTATTTAGATCACTTTTGGATTTTTTTCCACTTAATTTTCTATTTCATTTTTTTTTGTCTTTGTTTAGTAGCCCTTTTTTCCCCTCAAGAAATGCTTGTTGTTCTAGAATTAAGATAACAATAACATCTGAAATGGATGAATTAAGTGTTTCACTAATAATAATAAATATTAGAATGAACTCAATTAATCAATAATATAATTAAAGTGCTTAAAGTAAAGAGTATAAGGATATCAATTGCAAACTCAGTTTTTAATATGGTTCGACAAGTCTACATTCATACCCCAAGCACCAAGCTAGTCTTGAGTATTATATTCTTTACTAATCTTATCCAAAGATTATAATGTTCTTAATGATTTTTTTCACCACTTGAAGAAATACCATTTTCAAGATTTTTTACCTTGGTAATTACATCACCAATGACCAAGAGTTTCTTACTTCAACTCTTGAAGGATTACAGTTTATTTGAAATGTAACAACACTCTCTCAAAAATTAAATAATATAATTGAAACTTACATCTCTATAGCTCACTAAATAGCATTTAGAATGTATGGAGGTATTTAAGTATAGTGAGTGTGAGAAATTATACTCTTGTGCAATAATATGAAGGTTTTATAGCTTGTACATGATATATATATATATATATATATATATATATATATATATATATATATATATATAAATTTT
>Ga0325411_1004029_pt1 | contig 16533 bp, 15 predicted proteins | sample PopdelMetagenome_13_FD_206181 | JGI IMG/M metagenome (GOLD analysis project Ga0325411, IMG submission 206181) | Populus deltoides microbial communities from Bellville, Georgia, United States - Xylem-PdIQD-R4 | ecosystem: Host-associated > Plants > Phyllosphere > Stem > Wood/Secondary xylem...
CTCAACTCGTTTACTTAATTTAAAATCTATAACTCATTAATCGACGAAGTTTCCCTTGCAACTCAACTCGTTTACTTAATTTAAAATCTATAACTCATTAATCGACGAAGTTTCCCTTGCAACTCAACTCGTTTACTTAATTTAAAATCTATAACTCATTAATCGACGAAGTTTCCCTTGCAACTCAAGTTCTAGCGATAACTCTAAATATATTTCGTGATAATTTAATATTTTTTATATTTTTATATGGTTTTAATATGTTCATAACAAAAATAATTTTTTTAAAATAAAAAAATATTATTTTAAAATAATTCTAAACAAAAATCACTCTAAAAAATAATTGTTACTATAATTCTAAACACTTCAAAACAAGATCTCCGATTTATTTAATAAAGATGTAAGTCATAGATATGGAAAAGGGAGTATCTGGGCAGTAACATTCTGATGCTTGATATTATTACAAAACGTTCTTTGAACTATATGGATTCAGTCTTTATATATATATGGGTATTTGGGCCAACTTGAGCGTATCTCGATTAATCTCGTGGGTCTTGAAATTAACAATTATATAAGTTTTTAATAATTTTGAGGTTTGTAAGATTCAAACTAATAACATCTAACAAATAAATCTAAAATTTTTCCAGTTAAACTATATTTTTTGAATTGCTTGATAGATATTATTACAAAAGGATAGTTTGTTGACTCGTTCACGAGGAAGTAATTGAGTTAATGAATGAAGCAACCGAGTTAACAAGTATTGTATGGAAGACGTGTTTCCATTAATTAATTGATAGTTTAAGAGAGCTTATTTACATTGCTTTCAATTACCACTCGCACACAGCATGATTAAGTATGAAATAATTAAATTGTATTTTAGCCTGTAGAATCGGGGATTTTCAAAAGTCACGCCCGCAAGTCAAAATAGATAACTAAAAAGAATAATATACGTTGTCGTTTAGTTTGTTTTTTTTTTTTCCTATTGCTATTTTATAATCTTTTAAATTTTAAATCTTGTTCATAGGTCTGTATGTCGACATTTGTGGTGGTGAAACCATTATTGTGGATATATAATTGATTTTCTTTTATGATATAACCTTTTTTGTTCTCTTATAGTTTTTTTATTTTATTTTTCTAATTAATATTAATAAGATTTCTAGTATAATTTTTATAAATAGCACGGTGAGATATAAATAAATATAAATTAAATATTTTAGATATCTTGTATTAATTATACAATACTCTTAATATTTAAATGTTTTGATTTGTAACGAATTATATTATTATTAGCTAGAAATATAATTTTCTTTTTATGACAAAAAATAGATGGACAAGAATAAGATTTTAGATAGTACTGTTCTTAATTTGATTTAATTAAGAATTATTTTTGTTTCTATTTATGTTAATTGATATCATAATTTAAAAATTTATCATAATTAGTTGTTATGTGTTATTGAATAACTAAGGGTGAAAAATATTGCAAAACATGACATGTTTGTGTAAAAGTAGATGAGCAGTTTCCTGCCTCGAGAAAAAAATATCTAGAAACTAGTGTTAATTTATTGATCAATTAAAATAGTAGTGATTTGAACTATTTATTTTATTAAGTGGTTCACTAGATTAATCGCCAATTTAGGTTAGTTGATTGGTCGGAGTATGATTATATATTTTTATTGTTTAGATAATTTTTTTTAATATTTTAATATTATTTTTTTATATTAATATTGTAAATAAATTTTAAAAAACTAAAATAAAATATTTTTTAATACAAAAAAACAAACGAATTCCGAAACTAACGATGTCACTCATGTTACTGCTTTTGCTGCTTGTGTGCGATTAGGGTCAGCCGAAGTTGGGAAGCGGATGGCAGTTACGCAGAAAGTCCAGAGGTGGCCTCAGATGTTTGTGACCTCTGCGGACGTACTACGGACAGTGTATTCTATGTCTGTTGTTAGCCGGAAATCAAGACCACAGAACTTTATTCAAATTTATTTTTTCTACTAGTTTAGCAGAAAACGGTGTTTCGTTGACGGTGACAATTAATTAAGAAAAAATAAAATAAAATCCTGAGTCCTCCGCCGGAACAAACTGTGAGTTTTTCTACTAGTTTAGCAGAAAACGGTGTTTCGTTGAAGGTGACAATTAATTAAGAAAAAATAAAATAAAATCCTCAGTCCTCCACCAGAACAAACTGTGAGTTTCTAGCGTTAAAACCAGGTTTATCTATGAAGTTTCTCTCACAGTCAATGGATATCAAGCTGTTGAATAATCCACAAGTTCCTTAGGTTGACACACCAACAAAACTTTATTTTCCTCCCTGTTGTTTGCCTTTAAATTTAAAAATTCGAACCCCTGAATCAACGAAATTTCCCTTCCACCTGCAGCTCAAAATCAAAAGAAATTATAATTTACTTTGTTAATTCATTTCTAGATCTTACACAGTTTATTTAATCAATAAGTTAGTCATGCATGTGAAAGGGAGTTTCTAAGCAGCAACATTCTTATGATTGATTGTCGAGAATAATACCAAGCTTAACCTATTAGTTAACTAACATTTCCCACTTATATATGTAGGGTAATGCACAATAGTTAATATAAAGATTACAATACAAGAATAATAAATCTTTTTTAAATATATACAAGCCTTTAATGCATAATATACTATAACACACCCTCTTAAGCTAAGGTTGAGGATTTAACCTAAAGCTTGAACCTAAAAACAGTAAAAAAGCAGTTGAGAAGGGTTTTGTAAGAACATATGTAAGCTAATTCTTGGAAGAAATAAAGAGAACTTGAATGACCTTTTTAGCAACTTTGTCACGTATAAAATAATAATCAACCTCATCATACTTAGTACGAGCATGGAAGATTGGTTTGACAAACAAATAAGTAGCACCCAGATTATCACACCAAATCATAGGAATAGAAGAAGGAGTAATCTGTAGATCTAACAATAAATATTGAATCCATATGACCTCAGAAGTGCCATAGACTAAGGCTTTATACTCAGCCTCGGTAGAATAATGAGCAATGGTGCATTGTTTCCTTGCCTTCTAAGATATCGATGTATGTCTAAAGAAAACAAAATAACCACTCGTAGATTTACGATCATCAACACTACCATCCTAATCAACATCTGTAAAACCATGCAGGGAAAATGAAGATCTACGAGTAATATGAAGACCAAAGGAAACTGTACCCTTAAGATAACACAAAATATGTGTAACGGCAGCTCAATATATATCTACAAGAGCATGCATCCACTGACAATCTGTGTTAATAGTAAAAAAAAATGCATGGTCCTGTAAAAGTGAGATATTGAAGAGAACTAACAATTTGTCAAAAACATGTAAGGTCAGAAAACAAACAATCAGACACTTCATCAACCTTTGATATAGAAATAAGAGTATCATAAGGCCAGCAAGAAGACATACCTGCCCAGTGAAGAATGTCAAGAATATACTTATCTCGCTATAACATGATACCCATAGTAGTAGGATGAACCTCAATGCCCAAAAAATAATGAACAGCTCTTAAATCCTGAAGCTTAAACTCCAAGCTCAGCAACTAAATCAATCGATTGGTGAAGCAAGATCGAATCGCTACCAGTTAACAAAATATCATCAACGTAAACCAAAAGATAAAAAATATCATCACCCACAAATAAAATGAATAATAATGTGTCAATTTTATAAGCATGAAAGCCAATAGAGAAAAGATAATCACTAAGCCGGGTGTACCATGCCCAAGGATCTTATTTTAAGCCATATAAGGATTTATACAACTAACACACATGAAAAGAGAGATTAGAATTAACAAAACCTAAAGGTTGTTGCATATAGACCTCTTCATCAAGTGTCCTATTGAGAAAGACATTATGAATATCAAGTTGATTAATTTTCCAACCAAGTGACACCACAACTGTGAAAATTAACCGAATAGTGACTTCCTTAACAACAGGATTAAAAGTTTCAAAGTAATCAATACCTTCCTGCTGATTAAAACCTCTAGCAACTGACCGAGCTTTATAGTAGTCAATGTTGCCGTCGACACAACGCTTGATCTTATATACTTAATGACAACTAACAACATTCATCGAATGATGAAAATGAACTAAGGACCGAGTGTTGTTGGAACGCAACACCTGGATTTCAGCCTTCGTAGCATCTCGCCAAGCCTAATACCTATCAACACTAGAAAAAGTAAGTGGTTTATAGGTAAGACTAGAGACTTTCTAAGATTTATGACTGTTAGAAAAGGCTAAAGAAGCTGTCAGATTGGCTGTCTTTGGCAACCGTGGACAAAGAACCATATGATGATGACAACGAGGCAAGAAGAGTCGAACTCTGATGATGCTGTAATGAATAAAAAGAGAGGTCAACAACCAAATTTAATATAGTAGTAGAGGCAAACCGAGAGGTAGAGCTTGCAATAGAGGCATCCTTATCAAACATTAGAGAACCAACAACGAGAGACATTGGACAACCAACAACAGTAGACCTATCATGTTGTAATTTAGAAGAGGGCGAACTTGTACCTGTAGAATGATTATTAGAGAAACATGTATGTGGTGATGTTAAAATAGGATGATGGGCTTTTGTGAGGTGGCAGAAACGAGAGGCTAAAAGGCTGTAAGTGTAGGATTGTGAAAAATTTATGAGGTGAGGAAATTGGGCAAATTGATAGAATTTTTAGGAGAGGGAATAAGGGCTGGTTATGTAATCTTTTCATATTTATCAAAAGAAAACACTTGTTCATGAAAACAAACATGACGAGAAATATAAATTCATAGAGATGCGAGGTCAAGACAACAATAACCTAGATAAGAGGAGTTATAGCCTAAAACACACATGGAGAGGAACAAAAATATAATTTTTGATTATGATATGGATGTAAAAATGAAAAAAAAGACACTTAAATATATGCAAAAAATCATAATTAGAAGAACATTTAAAAAGATAGTCAAAAGAGGACCTATTATCGAGGATAAGAGTAGGCATGCGATTGATAAGATAAATCAAGGTTTCAAAAGCATAATTTCAAAATCATAATGGTGCTTTACACTGGCCGAGAAGAGCAAGACCAATTTCTACAATATACCTATGACGACATTCAACTATGCCATTTTATTCATGGGTATGAAGTCAAATTAAACAATGATGACTACCAATTGTCTGAAAGAAAATATGTAACTTGTGATATTCACCACCTTAATCAGTTTGAACAGATCTATTTTTTAGCAAAAATTAGGGCTCAACCAAAATTTGAAATTGATGAAAAATAAAGAAGACATGAGACTTCACAACAAGAGAATAATATCATATATATTTTGTATGCGCATTAATAAAAATAAAAAAATAACAAAACATTAGAAGAAAAAAAAGAGCAGGGCCCCAAACATCACTAAATATTAAGTCAAGTGGAGTAAAATTTTTGTGGCCTGTAGGTCCTAACAACAAACGTGATAACTTTCCTAACATGCAAGCTTCACACTAAAATAAAAAAAATGTCTAAAGGTATAATCAATTTTATTTTTTGATACTAAAAAAATAAAAATACAGGAAGGAGGATGAATCAATCGACGATATCATAGGTCAGCAGAAATAGAGATGCAAAGAGACCAATAAACTAGAGAAATTGATGTGGCAGAAGACTTGAAAAAAACATAGAGACCATTTTTACTCTGGCCGGAAAGGAGCAGTGTTTTGGTGTTGACATCCTTAATATAAGACACAAATGAGTAAAATTAAAAATAAATATTATTATTAAGGCAAAATTTCTGAACAAAAAGCAATGACTTTTGAATATATGGTACATGGAGAATGTTAGGTAAAGTGAAGGTTTGTTTTGGTGTATGTAACTTAGTATGTCCAATATTAAATATGAAAAGGCCATTGCCATCACTAATATAAAAATGATCATTATCGAGATATGGTTTGGACATTGTCAGATTTGCAAGATCAGGTGTGACGTGTTGATTTGCACCAGTATCAGGAAACTAATCCATATAATTTGTTGAGGCAACATTACAGAGTGCAATATTGGCATTAGGCTGTTGTCCATGACTTTGAAGTTGAGAACATTGAAGGGTTGAATGACTGAAGGTTTGACATAGCTAGCACCTGACATTAGACCATTGTGAAGAGCCATTATTTTGTTGGTTTTGTTCCCAATTACCTTGCCTCCAGTTGTTGTTTGAAGAGCCATAAAAACCCTGAAAATCAAACCTGACATTAGTGTTATTATATATAGTTGCTGTTATAATTGTTACGCCAGCCTCCACAAGATCGTTCCCTACCATAATTGAAATTATAATTGTTGTTATATGAACTAGAGGGCTGACGTTGAGCACCATGAGCTGATGGTGGGTGAGCTAACATAGACAGTAAAGGAGCAGTGACAACAACACGCAGAGAGTGAAGAGAGGTCTTGTAAAGGAACTCATGAGTAAAAAAATGACTATGAAGCTCAGCATACAAAAGAGGTTTTGTCTTGGTCACGGGGCTTTTTACCAAGTCCTTGAACTCACCCCGAAGACCATGAAACAAATACAAATTGAAATCCTCTAGTGAAACTGGTTGGCTAGCAACAACAATTAATTTATCAAACAATGTATTTGCTTTTTGCATAAATACAGTGACCAAATCATCACCTGAATTCACGATAGTAGTGGAGAAAGCTCTTAAAGCAGAGAGAGAATAAGAAGTTTGCATTGTAGGCTGAGATGAAGAGCCTATTAGAGAGAAGTAAAGAGAGTTTTAAAGTTTAATGACTCTTATACTAAATTGAGAATAATAGGAGACTTAATTTATTAGTTAACCAATATTTTCTAAATGTGTATATATATAGGGCAATGCATAATAATTAATGTAGAGATTACAACACAAGAATAATAAATCTTTTCTAAATATACGCTGTCTTTAATATGTAATATGCAATAATATTAATATTATTATAAAATGTTGTTGGAACTATATGGATTCAGTCTTTCAATCTTTTATATATATAATCAAACTGATCGTTCGTTGTCTCCTTGAGTAAGTAACGATTAAAAAAACGTGGAGGAATTAATGAAGCAACCGAGTTATTGTGTAAGAATATTTCAAATTCAAACCATGCAATAATTAATTTGTGCTTAATCTTTTGGATGGTCAATGATTTGTGAATTGCTGCTTCGTTTCAGGAACATTTCATTAATCACCTGTAAGGCTTTCTCAGAAATTAATTAATAAGGTTTTCAACTTAATTTTATTTCTCTTGTAATTGAAAAGTCATCACGACATAATATATAGTAGTATAAATATCTTTCTCTAGCTTTGATCCTTGACTTGGAAAACATCTTTTTTTTTTAAATTTATTTATTAAATTTATGAGACAAATTGCGGTTATCTTGGCCTTGTCTCTACCTTACTATTTTTCCAACGGTTCAGACATTTTCCATGACTAATATCATTAAGCTTCTAACAAGTGTACTTCAATGGAGATGGATTGACTTTTTCAAATATACTTAATTGTCTGTATTAGAAATATTCTTCCCATGTTTACTTCCCTAGGAATTCTTTTTGCCCCCTTTTGTTATGCATTATTTTTCACTATTTAAAAATACAGTAGTAATATATTAAAATAATATTTTTTTTAATTTATTTTGACATCAACACATTAAAACGATCCAAAAATATATATAAAAAATTAATTTTAAATAATTTCTTTTAAATTTTTTATAAAACGCAATTACTTAATATCTATATAAATATGTTTTCCGAATCACCTAGCATGCAGCTTCTATAATTCACGCCTCCTTAAGAATTCAAGAACTATAAAATTAAAAAATCTGAATAATTTAATACTATTAAAGCTATCTGTCTTAAATCATTATAAATATCTTTAAGGATTATCCTTAAGTTGATGGTCAAGAAGGTCTTTATATATATATATATATATATATTGATTTCTTGAATTTTAGAGAAATATATTCTTTTTAAATTGACTACTCTAATGCAGGGGTGGATCTTCGAATCATCTAACAGATAATTTAGTTTTAATTAATATATAAATTAGGATATGAGTTTGATAAAGTATGAGATTAAAAATAATTATTTCGAATGCCCATCGGTCACCCCTGCGAAGAATATATGGACCCGTTCCCCATGGATAACCGTCTCTCAATTATTATATTAAAATCCCGACACAACGCATTTGACCCAACTTCCAATGTCATCAAGCACCTTCTTGCCTCCTTTGATTATTTCTCAAAACCTTAAAATCCGAGCTCCACGCAGCTCAGTGCTCCATAGAGTAAGCTACGGGGGCACTTTCGACATTTCACGTCAACAGCCCGAACGGTTAAAACGCGTGAGGGGCATTACGGACAATTCAGACGAAGGGCAGTTTCGGTGGCAAGCAAAGATGGGGGGCCGCCCTCAAACCCAAAGTTTTTAATTATGAGTGGCGGTGAAAGTCAAAGGAGCCCACTTCCATTGCCAATCCCGTCGAGTTGGTTTGTTTTTTTCCTTTGAAAATTGTTTTTAATATTTTGTTTTATATTAAATTAATTTCTTTCATTGTTTTAACACGTTAATATCAAAAAAATAAAAATAAGAAATTACTATTTTTAAACAAAAAAATATATTTAAAAAAACCACCACCTTAACATTCCCGTAATCCAAAATATTATATTGCCAAAAACGCAACACTGTTAAATGGAAGAGCTCAGCAGCTCCATTTTTATTTAAAGCTTAGCTGTGACATAACCGTTGCCATTTTCATTCTGCTGTTATCTTCTGGTGATCGGTTCATAGCCAAGCCAAACAAGGTTAAAAGAAAACAAGGGAGGGTCTCTTTCTTGGCGGGAAATAAGATAAAAGCTTGGTTTTGGTTATTTCTAATGGCGGATTTGGATTCATCACCTCACACAGCAGCATTCTGGACTCAAGCTGATGCTCTGCTTAGAAAGAACTTAACTTATCAGGTGAGTTTGTATATATACAAATCTACTTTAATTTGTTCATAACATATTTCCTTCCTCTCCTTTCCTTTCTAAACCAAAAGGCAATGGTTTTTACGCAGTGCTTGCTTGTTTGTTTTGCAGAAACGAAACATTAGTGCGAATTGCAGGCTAATTTCCTTTCCATTTGTGCTGTGTATACTCCTTGTTATCACTCAAACACTGGTTGACAATCAACTAAACAAAAAAAGTAGCAAGTGTGGTTGTCAGTGTATTGATACTAATGGAGATGGGACATGCGAGACAGTCTGTGGTTTACAATTCTCAGATTTGGATCAATCGCCTAACTGTCCTATTCCTAGTCCCCTCAAGTGGCCTCCCTTGTTACAGGTTCCAGCTCCTCAATATCGTGCCGTCAGAAGTGCTTCTGATCCTTTTACAGATTTGCCTGACGAGTCTTGCAGACAAACTGGGAACTGCCCTGTTACTGTTTTTATCACTGGAACTAATCAGACACTAGGACAAAGTTTGTTTTCTTCTTTATTGTTTTTCCTGCCATGGAAATGAATAATCGAATAATATTTCATCTTAATCTTATTTTTGTATTGTAATTTTTATTTTTATAGGTCTGGCTGCGAGTATGTTCTCACCTCCTTCCCCTCTTAATTCCACTAACAGTGTGCTGGTTAGTTGTTTTTAATTCGTGCTGCTTCATTTTGATATAAATTCTTTATCTTGCTCCCTTTGACTATTTTAATAAATGCTCCTGACTTTCTCCAAAATGTTTCAGGGTTCAGATTCGGAAACTAGACAGGATAGTTTTCTTGATCCTGCTTTCTTCGAGGATTCTCTCTATAACATTCAAAGCCAGTGCACATCGAATTCTACAGCCAATGTTTCTGTTTCTCTTACTGTTTCTCAGTCGCCATCCTTCAACTTCGTAAAGGGTACTATAAATTTACTATCGCTTAGCTGAAAATCCTGCATGTTATTTTGAGAGTATTGCTGGAACATGGAGATTCTAATTGTCACTGAAGGAGATACATGATAAGATCATTTATTATAACTTTTAGGTTCATCCAATCAACTTTTTTTTTTAATTTCTTTGTCGGGAATGAGTTTTAGCAAACCAGTACAACGAAACACCAAATTATTTTGTAGTAATGCACGAAAAAACACAAGATTATGGAGCAATGCCTCGTTCTCTTACAAGTACAAAAGATTATTTTCATGTGAGATTCTGATTCTTGTTTATTCCCTTATTGTCTTAAAATACAGAGACAGTATGTGTTCCAAGTCTGAGCTTGTGGCGCAATAGTACTTCAGAGATAAACGACCAGATATTCAGGGGCTATAAAAAAGGAAATGCAGAGAGGCAGTACAACGAGATACTTGGAGGTTGGTCTTCCTGATTTCTATATATATGTACCTAGCGTGTCATTACAGCAGTCCTATGCTTTGAGAAATCTAACTACTTCGTTCTTTCTGCAGCCTATGATTTCTTGAACTCCAACGCCAATACTTTTAATGTGAGCGTGTGGTACAATGCCACAAATAAGGATACTGTTGATGGACAATACTACTTGGTGCGGTTACCACGTGCAGTAAATCTGGTATGCAGAGTACCTGTAGTGCTTATTCTATTAAATCTGTTTTCCCTCAAAGAAAAAGGCTTTATTTGTGTACATAATGTGTCCAAGAGTTTGCACTCTTTATAGGATTTTTGTTTAATCTAAATTATGCATCTTCTTTCTGGACTTGGAACCATTCACAGCAACTGTTATGGGATTTCATTTTTTCCATGCCCTGTTTTTTATATTTATTTTCCATCGTTCCTGAGCTTTATATCATTCTGATCAAACAATGATACAAGCTGATGTTTCTATCTTCACAGGTATCAAATGCCTACCTTCAGTTGTTTCAAGGAAGAATGGTATTAGAGTTTATCAAAGAAATGCCTAAACCTGCAACGAAGCAGAAGCTGGATATCGCATCTCTTCTTGGCACTCTCTTCTTTACATGGGTTGTCATACAGCTATTTCCTGTAAGCATATGATCCATTGCATGTCAGCATTTATTTATTTTGCGGGCTACATTTTTCTTGCAATTTTTGCTCAAACGATACCAGTCCGACACAACTAACTTTGTTGGCAAAATGGGTTAGAAATAGCTGAGGATTATTGTATTTGATCATGACAAGTCTGATATTTTAATTAACATAACTCTGTCCAGTTCAGTTTCCTCCTTTGAAAATGATAACCAATTTCTGACAGGAAGCATTTTAATCCATGTAAAGTTGAAAGACTTCATATGAGCAAAAACATTTGATCTATCAGGTTAAAATTGTCCCATGGTGGGACATGTAGTAGTCATGAACTCGTAGTGATGAAATGATACATAGATTCTATTGTTTGCATGGCTTTTCTTCCAACAAATGCCACATCCTTAATGTGAGCTTTAACTTAGAATTTCATTTTGAAAGTTTCATTTAGAGGTTAATGGCTTGGAAATATATCCCAGATTCGTGATTCTGTTGTCTATAATACATTTTAAATCGTGGATCTTTGCAAATACAATACCACCTTACCCTGGTTTTGTTCAATGATAGAATGATCAAATATGGACATGCATTTGTTACCTAATATCATGGATGGATTATGAAAATAGCGTTTACGTGTACGTACATTTTCCTGAAGTTATTTGATCTTAATTTATTTTGCTATAGGTGGTGTTGACAGCGCTGGTTTACGAGAAACAAGAAAAACTACGAATCATGATGAAAATGCATGGGCTTGGAGACGGGCCTTATTGGATGATTTCTTACATGTATTTTCTTGTTATATCTGCACTATACATGTTCGTTTTTGTGGCATTCGGCTCACTAATAGGTAGGCATTACTCCAATCCTCAATGCTTTCTAATTTTTGCCTTTGCTTCAAGTTACTAACATGGCTAAATTTGCAGGTTTGAAATTCTTCACACTGAACGACTACTCCATCCAATTTGTGTTCTATTTTCTCTATATAAACCTGCAAATTTCCTTGGCGTTTCTAGCCTCCGCATTCTTTTCGAACATCAAGACTGCTACAGGTTTGATGCTAGCTGTTTGATTTGTTTGTTAAACGACATTTACTTTTAATATCACCTGGTTTTCTTGTTCCTGACAGTTGAACTTGATGATTACAGTTGTAGGCTATATATGTGTCTTTGGAACTGGGCTTTTAGGTGGCTTTCTTTTCCAGAACTTCGTTGAAGATACTTCATTCCCAAGTAAGTAGAAGAATCTGTGAAACCACTGGCCTTTTAAGTTTACTAATGGTGTTGATGGGAAAGAAACCCAATGTTCGGATTTTATGCTACTGCATGTGCTGATGCAGTTGTTTCATTATCTGAGATTTAACAGATGTGAGGAGGCTAATGATTGTTTATAATTTAATTTGTGATCTTTTTGTGAATGTAAGATACTGGTAGTAGATCAATTGTTTGCTGTGCAACCTATTATGTAGGTCTATAAATCTTATTGTCCACCAGTTGCTGCTGTTGGTTGTCAATGCGCAATAGTTGTCTAGGTTTTACATATTGTCTGCTTCTACTCTTCGCCAGCTTTACTCTTACGGATATTGTTTCTCTTGTTACAGAGGGATGGATCATTTTTATGGAGTTATATCCTGGTTTTGCTCTATATCGTGGTTTGTATGAGTTTGCGGAGTATTCTTCCAGTGGCACCTCTATGGGGACTGATGGCATGAAGTGGGGAAATTTGAGTGCAAGTGAAAATGGGATGAGAGATGTGATGATTATCATGCTTCTTGAGTGGCTTGCGCTGCTTTTTATAGCATATTATGTGGATCAAGTTTTTTCATCTGGAAGTGGAAAAAATCCCAAGTATTTATTGCAAAAGTTTCGGAAGAAGCGTCCATCATCTTTTCGGAAGCCTAGTATGGGCAGGCAGGGATCTAAAGTTTTTGTTGATATGGATAAACCTGATGTCATTCAGGAGGTAACATTTCCTTTTATCTAGTTTTAATCACGAGTAATTATTTCATGCTAGTGCCCAAGTCTCTCTGTAGATTCTGTAGGATGAAATGTAAAACGTCATACTTTTGTTTTGGCTGTAAAAAATTGCAGTCTCAGTTTCAATTGCAGTTTTTCCCCCATAGTAGATTTTCTCTTCTTTCAGAAGAATCAGAGTATTTATCAAACAGTAAGTTTTTAGATGGAATGGCTTATGCCTCTAATCATGGCAGACCTAGTGTTAATACTTGATGGTGTTTTATGAACTCCAATTCACGTGTTTGTCAAATACTGAACTCTATCGTGTGATCTTCAAATACTTCTGCGTCAATAGCTCATAGTCAGTCATGTGTAGATGTTAATTTTGTGCACACCCTTTTGAATGCAGAGGGAGAAGGTTGAGCAGTTACTGCTGGAACCAACCACCAGTCATTCCATCGTCTGTGACAACCTGAGAAAGGTGTATCCAGGAAGGGATGGAAATGCAGAAAAATTGGCAGTGAGAGGATTATCTCTTGCTATACCTCGAGGGGAGTGCTTCGGCATGCTTGGTCCAAATGGTGCAGGGAAAACCTCTTTCATTAGCATGGTCAGTGTACAGCTCTTGCTACTGTAATTCCATTGTAGAGACCCGACTTTTTTGTTACGTGTGGTTTACCATAGTTCTGTCATTGACGCTAAACAAGAAGAAGAAAAAAGATTAGAACTAGCTTTCAAGCACTTACATTCTTCTCGTTCTATAATAGTAAATATGTTCACGAAAGGTCTTGACCGAATAACCATCCCGGGAAAGGTTTATGTGGCCATTGTCATTCCTTCGCCATTTATTGAGTTTCTTGAGAGTTCTTCTTAACGGGGAAAAAACTTCGGTTTAACTAGTCTTCCTGAGAAAGTATAATCAAATAAATACTTATATCTCTGACTTTATTTTGTTGATTAGATGATTGGGCTCACAACGCCAACCACGGGGACAGCATATGTTGAGGGCTTAGACATTCGGACTGAAATGGATTGGGTTTATACCAGCATGGGCGTGTGCCCGCAGCATGAGTAAGCTAATTCTTGGCTCTGTTTTCTTCAAGAAATACATTTTCATCTTCAGCTGGAAACCTGACCTTTTGTTCTGTTATTTTTTCCTGGACAATTCTTAGCCTCCTATGGGAAACTCTGACGGGAAGAGAGCACTTATTATTTTATGGAAGACTTAAGAATCTAAGAGGCGCTGCTTTGAAAAGAGTAAGCCATTATCATCTCATCTTTTAGCTTGCCAAAGATCATTTACTTTCTTCAAGAAGTAGTTAATTGCTGGGGAATTTTCAGATGGAAATTGTTGTACCCCTTTTCCTTGTTCTTTACAATGCATAAAATTGCCTCAGGAAATTCGAATGGAAACAAATTTAACTACTATAATTTAAGAAGTGGAATTTATAATCTTATTGCTGGGGAATTTTCAGTGGATAGTGGAATCAATGGTTTGGTTTACTGGCTCTTCTTATTTGGAAAAGTTTTAAGTCTCTGTTTTTTTTTTACTATTCTGTTTCTCTAGGCAGTGGAGGAATCTCTTAGGAGCGTCAACCTTTTTAACGGAGGGGTTGCTGACAAAAAAGCTGGTAAATACAGTGGAGGTATGAAGAGAAGGCTTAGTGTTGCCATATCATTGATTGGAGATCCCAAAGTACGTCACCATCTTTCTCAAAAACCTTTATGCATGAATTCTTTGGATTGGTTGTATTCCTTCAATGCTCTCGCTTATCGTAATTCTTGGAAATTTTGCAGGTTGTTTATATGGACGAACCCAGTACTGGATTAGATCCAGCTTCAAGAAGCAATTTATGGAATGTTGTGAAGCGTGCGAAGCAAGACCGAGCAATTATCCTGACCAGTACTACTCTCTCTCTAATAATATTAGAAAAAGGAGATTTTACACCTTGCAGTTTATATCACAATGCTTGACTTCTTGTTTTCAGCTCATTCAATGGAAGAGGCAGAGTACCTGTGTGATAGATTAGGAATTTTTGTTGATGGAAGCTTGCAGTGCGTAGGAAACCCAAAAGAGGTAACTCCGAGACAATCATTTATATTTTCTTAGAGATCTCGCATGATTCTTGTGCACAGAGATGCAGTACAGAACAGAGACCCAGATATTCATTAGGTTTACTGTAGAATGTATCATCCTTCCATCTTTTTTTCTTCTTCGATAGATTAGCTGTGCTTATTTCTGATTTTCCTTTTTATTTCTTTTGATAAATTCCTAAAAACTGGCTTTAACAGCTGAGGGGAAGGTACGGGGGATCTTACGTGTTCACAATGACCACATCCGTAAATGATGAGCATGAGGTGGAGCAAATGGTTCTGCGCCTCTCCCCCAGCGCTGAAAGAACATACCAGATGGCCGGAACCCAGAAGTTTGAGATGCCAAAAGAGGAGATCAGCATTGCAGATGTGTTCCAAGCAGTCGAGGTCGCCAAAAGCAGGTTCCCGGTTTATGCCTGGGGTCTGTCGGACACCACCTTAGAAGATGTCTTCATCAAGGTCGCAAACTCAGCCCAGCATTTCCACACGCTTACATGATTAGATGGTCATGTTGATTGTTTAAATTTTTTCATGCTATTTCCATATAGTTGATTTATTTTTAGATGTAATGCCCTACTGTATTTGTGAGTAGATATGACATAAGTTTTGAGCATAAATAATATTTGGTTTTGTTTCCCAGTTTCAATATTTTTGAGTGTCTAACGTGGAAGTTGTAATGGAATTTGTAATTTAAGGAAAAGATTCTGGAATTTTATTATAGTTTTTCTTGAACATGAGCTTACAGGTAAAAGTTAGGAAAATTAAAATAATAATTAAAGATAAATATCTTAAAGAAACTGAATTGAAAGAACAATGCAATGTTGATAAACTCTAATTAATTTTCTGGGCAGCTTCGAGGTAGTCCGGGCCTCGTAGATGAATGAGATTTGCTTCAAAGCAATTTCCTGCCTCTTTAAAGCCCTTCCTCCACCTTTTATTCTAATTCTCGGTTAGTTGAGATTTTAGATTAATCTGATAGGCTTGCCAGCTGTGTTATTAATCTAAATTGTACTTGGACTTTATCTCCTCTCTCAAAACGGTGCCGTTGCCTTTGAACTTAATCCCTTGCCGGCTGTCAGCCGCAGGGGCTTCATTATCTCAGCCTTCCACGTAAGTACTTTTTGTCAAATCTTTGACCATACATGTGCTCACCTTATCCCTTTGCTGCAGGTAAGTCTTCTCCAACACGCCTCCCTCTTTTCTCCCCGGCTTCAGTTTGAGAATGGTTCATGCTGTGCTGCCGGACTGTTACAACTCCCTCCCCCTTAAAAAACCTTGCCCTCAAGGTGAGGGTAAGAACCTTTTAACCATTCTTCTTCGACCTACACAATGTCTTCTTTAGGCTGTCCTTCCCATCTTAACAACACTTCTTCCCTCGTCTTCCTCCTTGAGATTTGACTTCTTCGGTCCAGTATCTCTGCCGGTTCTGGCTGTGAATTCATCTTGGGTTCGAGAGTGGGTAGCTTCGGTTTAGGAATGGTTCCTTTTCCAACTCATTTCTTCAG
>Ga0325411_1004030_pt1 | contig 16532 bp, 8 predicted proteins | sample PopdelMetagenome_13_FD_206181 | JGI IMG/M metagenome (GOLD analysis project Ga0325411, IMG submission 206181) | Populus deltoides microbial communities from Bellville, Georgia, United States - Xylem-PdIQD-R4 | ecosystem: Host-associated > Plants > Phyllosphere > Stem > Wood/Secondary xylem...
AGGGGTCAATATAATTTTAAGAGTTGATTTGGTCAAATCAGGGGTTTAATTGCATAAATATTGAAGTTTGATGGCCAATTAGGGACTTGATTGAATAAATCCATGACCAAGGACCAAACTGGAAAAGATGCGTAAATAGAGGAACTGAAATTGACCGAATCAGGGGCTAAATTGAATAAATTTAAAGTTTAATGATCAATTGAGGGTCAAATTGCATTAATCTGAAATCAAGGACCAAAGGGAAAAAGACTCTGAAATCTAGGGCTTGAATTGAAGTTCTCCAGGGGTAAAATTGAACAAAATTAATAGTTTGAAGCCAACTAGGGATGTAGATAGAAATAAATCACAAATCAAAAGACTAAATCACAATTGGCCAAAACGGCGTTGTTGGAAGATGACTATTCATCTTCTTCTTCAGCAAGGCTAGTTGAGTGGTCACCTTCTCGAGGGATTTAAAGCTTTATTTCTCTACCAAATTTGACGAAACGTACACGGAAAAGATCCCCTGACACCTGAATACATGCTAGTGTAATCCATTCGGGTTGATCGAGGCTTGAGAGGCAGTGGCACCGCCTCAAAGTGGCCATCTCGACCAACCATTTTCCTGCACAAAACTGACAATTCATCATTGCTACTTTGAACCAACGGTTGGGATGCTTTCGGGTTGAACCAAGGGCCAAGATTTGGCACCACCGGAGAAAAAGTATCCCTCTTCCATCTTATCTAAATATATTTGATTTTCATAGTCTAAAGGGGGAGGGGATTGGGTCCAAATTCAACAAAAAAACATCCTTTTTCCCACGACCTTTTCTTCTCTACCACCTTTTTTTCTTTCTTTCTCTCTCCAGCGAGACCTTCAGCCACCACCAATCTCATCACCAGCAGCACCACCACAGCTAGAGAACAACAGGAGAAGAGATAACAGGAGAAAGGCAGAAGGAAAATATAGAGAAAGAGGAAGAACAACTAGCAGCGTCCTCCACAAACCATCTCCAGTCTTGCTCTTCGCCCACCATCAACAACAACACTGCCACCGCAAGTCAGCTTCTTCTACTTTTATTTTCCTCTTTTCCTCCTCTGCATGCAACCTTCACTGTTCTGTAACTGAAAAGTACAGAGTGAATTAATTCACTCTCCACTGTTCACTAGGCTGAGTTTGCCTCAGTCCAAAAAATTTAAAAAAAAACAAAAAAAATCTTTTAAAAACTTTTGTGATTTTCCCGCGTATTTCTCAATCAACTTTGCTTAATATTGGTTTGTAATTTTATGCCATAAAGATATAAATCCGGTATTAAAATACTCGGTTTTCATCGAAACATTGCAAAAAATTATGAAACAAAAAGAAATGTCTTGTTTTCATGCATATGGCCAAGTCTCTCAAAGATTAAAAAAAAAATCATATCATATTTTCATACAAAAAAATTCAAAAAAATATATGGTCACCATGCATTTTGGCTTTAATAACCAATTTATTAAAGTCATGAGAACTAGGCCAATATTTCAAAAATACCCAAAAAATATTTTGTTTTCTTTTACTATTTGGGATTATGAATTTATACGTAAAGCGTATTTCTGATATTAAAAAGGTAGTTCTTTTTTATTGATGTTAGAATGGTTAGGTTTTACCCAATAAGATAAGGATCTCCTTACTAAGGAGGATTTTTCTTAAACCTTAGATGAACCAATAACTAGAAAATACGACCATACCTTAGCTTTTATCAGACAATCAAACAATGCAGCTTACCTTAGGTATGACGTATTTAAGGTGCTAATACCTTCTCTTTATGCAACCAGTCTCTGTGCCCAATCTCTGAGACCAGTTACGGTTTCTAGTAACCAAAATACTAGGTGGCGACTCTCATTCCTCCATTCCAATGATAAAATCTAAGAAACCCTTGTCTCACCCATTTTCCAGATACAATCCAAGAGTGGACGCATCGTTGCGACGCCGTACACGTTCAACAATACTTGCAGAGTAAAGACTTGTCAAGTGCTTTGCCTACCAAGTTTGTAAAGACAAATAAACCGTTATTCCAAAATTAATCTTCTCAAAACTTTTAGTTCGGTTGATCTGAAACATTGTCTTTGCAGTAATCCTCTTCAACCAGAACTACAATTGGAAGGTATTGGCGAAGAACATCAGCATTTATATCTCTATCAGTGGAGGCTGGACATGTATTGCCTTATCTCACTATTGTTTTGCATATGTCCTCACAAACATTTTGTTTCCCTTCTCCATGGTCATTAGGCTGGTTTTGTCAAGAGTAATTTTCATATTGAATTTATACTGCTTCAAGAAGGCGTCTGTCAGGTCTTTTCATTTATTGATCTTGGTATTGTCTAGTCTCATGTACCAGCTCAAGACAGATCTAGTAAGACTACCTTGGAAAAAATATATCAGCACCTTATCGTTATGGATCATTTCAGCCATCTTGTTGTAGTATGACTAGAAATGGGTGTTTATGCATTCTAGCCCGCTATACTTGACAAAGTCCAGCACTCTAAACTCCTTCGACACCTCAATGTTTGGAACCAAACAAACTTCAGTTGTTAAAACAAGTTCAGTCAAATTATTTCATTTAAATGCTCTCAATCTCTCTTTTATAGCAAGTGATTTATCATGGTATATAGGACTAGTAGACCTATCATTAAAAGGTCTTTATGTTGTTAGTTTCATGTTGATCTGAGCTTGAGTTGGATAGATGGGGGTAAAAAGGATAAAATGTTGCCCAGTTACCGAGTTTGCCCCTAAGTTATGAGATATGTGAGAGACGTAAATTGACGGTGTTTTCATAGAAGGTTGTGCATACGTTCCCTTTCCATTCTTGAAACTCAGGAATGGTAGGCAGGTTGTTGGTCTGGGTTACTTTTCTTTTAGCTGTCATGGCTAGACTATGAAGGGTTATGGGTATAGTTGTGATAAGCTGGGAGAGGAGAGTTTGGAAGTAAGGTTGGTGGCTCCTGTGTGTTTATAGAGAAGATAATCTGGTGAGGATGATGGAGGTGGAGGCATGTATTGAGAGAGAGATCATGGGGAAAGTTAGAAAAAATATTGAGGGCTGTGGTTTAGCAAAAGGAGGGAGGTTGTTGGGTGGCGACTAGGTTTAGAAAACTATATCTAGGGTTTTTTTTTATGTTCTTTTTTTATTATTATAGGTAGAGAATTTTTTCTCCTCCCCCAATTGCTTGGTCCAACATTTGTATTTTGAAAAAGAGCAATATCAATGTCGACTCAATAAAAACAATCAAAGATTTTGAAAATGATATGTTAAAAATTGAATGCGTTGCAAAGACATTTGAAATTTGAATCCTTTTAAGATGAAACAGTCGACCAATTCATATTGGTCAAGCCAATTAGTCAACCAATTCACCTTGTATGGACAAACGGTCAACCAATTCAACTTCAAATCTAGTTTTAGCAGTTTTAAGCCAAATGAGTTTCGAACCAACTAAATGCATATCAATCCTATGATGCATGCAATTTGAAGTGTATGAATTCATTTTAATTTGTGTTATCATGTTAGATATAAAAGATTTACATAATTTGCACTAAAATGAATAATTAATAACTAAGTCTTCACTTGTTTTGCATCTTGAACTTGTTGATTAATTTCTTCATTTAAATCTTCATACTTATTGATGATCTTCATATAAACTTGTTTAAACTTATTGTTAACAAAGCATGTTATTAGTCCAATTTCATTTAATTGTTATCATCAAAATACATAAAATATTAATATATAACCCAAAGGTCAATAGTATCAATATGAGAATTCTTAAAGCCAGTTATAAGAAGAGATTGGCTTAACTTATGGTACTAAGTTCTTGGCACTTGTTTAAGGCCATAAATGGCTTTACGAAGCTTGTAAATGTATATTGGATGATTAGGATCAATGAAGGCTAGTGGTTTAGCTATATAAACCTCTTCTAATAATCAACATAAAGGCATTGTTGACACCTAATTGTTAAAGAGATTAACCACAACTAACATCAATCCTAAGAACAGCCTTGCAATATTGGGTTTAACAATTGGACTGAATGTTTTATAATAGTCAATATTGGATCGTTGATGAAATATTTGGCTATAAGGTAAGTCAAATATTAACCCTAATTGGTCAATAGAGATCTAATTCTTAAAGAGATTAACCACAACTAACATCAATCCTAAGAACGAGCCTCACAATAGTGGTTTTAACAATTGGACTGAATGTTTTATAATAGTCAATATTGGATCGTTGATGAAAATATTTGGCTATAAGGTAAGTCAAATATTAACCCTAATTGGTCAATAGAGATTTTATGATACGTGACTGGTTTCATGAAAGGAAATATACTATCACCCCTTAAGTGTCCTACATGAGGCAAGCTGCATTGCTGATTTTATCTTAAATTGCTAAGAGTTTGTTTTTTTTATTGGTCTTCCTATAATATTCTTGACTCTGGTATCAGTGAATATTCACCTATGAATATTCGCAACTCTGACGTTAGTAAATATTATGTAACCCAAAAAGTATGACATTCCTGACTCTTGCGTCAGAGAATAAAATCCGCAAAATTTGGATTAAAAGAAAAGAAAACTATTTTTTTATTTTTAAATTTTTTTAGAAAAAAGAAAGAAAGAAAGGGAGACATATATCACACATAACATTCACATTCACGGTAAAAATCCACAAATCAAATATATAGCAAAGCCAACAAAAGAAAATGTGAGAGACCCATAAATAAATCCACAAGACCGCAGAATTTTTATGGAATTTTCTGATATCTAAAAGGGCTTGTTTTGCCATTCATACTCTTAGCCCAAAGAAAATTAAGCCGGTTGGGTCTGAGGCCCAAGCCCAGGATAACTTCAACTTTTTTTTTGGTTGATCCAACCCAGCCATACGGGCTGGGTTGATCCAACGGGCTCAGCCTGGTCATTGTTCATGGCATGCAGTAATTACTCCCGCATGCTTTGCACAGTGCACAGGTAATTAAAAACGGAAGGGAAGGGAACGAAAAACTTACCTGATCCGCAGGCTTTGCTGGAGGCAAAGACTGGGAATAACACTGGCTTTGGACGACGCCCCTCTGCTCCCGCTTCTTCTTTTTTTGCTTGCTCCTTCTGTCGTCTTTCTCTGGTTCTTTCTGGGTTCCCTTCTTCTCTGCCTCTCTCCTGTTCCCTCGGTCACTCTGTTTTCTCCCTGGCTCCCTCCTGAAGAAATATGGAAATATATGCAGCGATTCCATTCAAGTGCAGAAATCCTGGATAGATCTTCTACACACATTACTCTATTGAGAGATCCCCTGCTATAATTCTTCATTCCATTTATGTCATGATCTCCATAATTTCTGTATCAAATCATGTATATATATAGTAAGAAGTAATGACCTGTAATGTATGAAATGCCTATTTAAAGGCACGAACAATATACATGAATACAAGTTCAGTTTTCCTACATGGTATCAGAGCCCTCTATCACTATGGCATCTTCTTCTTCAGTTCAAACAACATTTTCTGCTTCTTCTCTTGAGACTACACTCCCAAAATCACATTTGCCTGATATCTCCATCAAACTGGCTTCGAACAATTATCTTCTGTGGAAAGCACAGGTTCGCCCTGTTTTATGTGGCTATGGACTCCTTGGATATGTGAAGGATGAAGTCCCTTGCCCAGAATCAACTATCATTGGTGAGTTGCAAACAAACCCTGCTACAGCAGTTTGGCTGCGCACGGATCAATTGATCCTTGGATGAATCAACAGTTCACTATCTGATGGACCTCTTTCCCAAGTCATCAATAGTGAATCTTCGCATGATGCATGGCAAGTGTTAGAGACCCTTTATGGCACTCACACTCGAGATCGCATCCAACAAATCAAAGGTGAACTACAGTCTCTGACAAAAGGTACTTCTTCACTGGAAGATTATTTACAAAAAGCAAAAGCTTTGGCTCTATCTCTCTGTGGTGCAGGTAAACCAATGGATGATGATGAATTCATAATTTGTATTCTTCGGGGATTAGGATCTGAATTTGATCCTATAGTAGCAGCATTAAATGCTAGAGACACTTTTCCATCTCTTGAAGGAATTATTGGCAAACTTCGTGACTTTGAAATTCGAATTCAAGGAGCAAGAACAACTGCTCCCTCTATGGTGTTTTATACAAATCGTGGCCGCACAAACTCAAAGCCATGGATAAACACCACCATTCGTGGTCGCAATCATCGCAGCTTTACTGCGAGAAATCCCCCTAACAACACTCCACTACGAGCTAAAGAGACTCGTTTTCCTCGCCAAAATGGAAGCTTCGATGGAACCCGTCAGAAACAAATTTCACATAACAGTAATCGTGGGCGTGGTAGCATCACTTGTTTTCGATGTGGAGGACCTAATTACAAAGCAGATGGATGTTTCGCATCTGATGAAGAAGCTGATCAGTACAATGCCTTCGCTGCAATCAAAATTGGTGAAACTACAGAAGATCCATGGTATTCTGACACTGGAGCAAACCAGCATATGACGTCTGACACAAATGAAGTCCAAGGTATTATTTCTTATCCTGGAAATGACTATGTTATGGTTGGAAATGGCCAGGGCTTGCCTATTACTGGTACTGGAAATATTACTATTCCCACTACCAATCTCAAGCTAAAAGATGTCCTTGTGGTTCCTGAAATTAAGAAGAAATTATTATATGTATCTCAGTTTACAAGAGATAATAACTGTTATTTTCTGTTTTATCCATGGGGTTTTATTCTTAAGGACATGAAGACGAAGCAGGTAATTCTTAAAGGTTTCATGAAGGATGGGTTATATCCGATCAATCTGCAGCAATTCTCTACAATTCCAATCAGTTTTTTAGCAAATAAAGTGTCCAGCAGCTTATAGCATGCACGACTGGGACACCCTCAAGCCAGAATTCTTACATAGTTATGTTTACCATCTATGGACAAACAAAATGCTTTCTGTGAAAGCTGTGTTTTGGGAAAATCAACAAAGTTACCGTTTGAATCTAGAAAATCATATGCTACTACTTTTCTACATACCCTGCATTCCGATGTCTGGGGTCCTGCTTCTGTGCCTTCTTTTGACGGAAACCGATTCCATTTAATTCTTGTTGATGAGTATTCTCGGTATATATGGTTATTTCCTATGCATCAAAAATTTGATGTAGCAATAATATTTCCTTCCTTTCTCAAGCAAATGGAAACACAATTTGATGCACATGTTAAAATATTTCAAAGCGATGGAGGTGGTGAGTTTGTTAATCAAAGTCTGCAGAATCTTTTCAAAACTAATGGCATCATTCATAGAATTTCATGTCCAGGAACACTAGAGCAAAATGGATTAGCCGAACGACGTCATCGACATAACATAGAAACAGGATTAACTCTGCTATCACATGCTTCTGTTCCAATAAAATTCTGGACTGCAGCGTTTCGCACTGCAGTGTTCCTAATTAATCGCTTACCGACTTCAGTCTTGGGTTACAAGTCACCACATGAAGTGGTTTTTGGCTCTGCTCCTACTTATGACTCCTTCCGAGTGTTTGGATGTTCCTGTTATCCCTTGCTGGCACCATTTGGTCGTTCAAAGTTGGATTTTAAATCCACACGATGTGTTTTTCTTGGTTACTCTACCAATCACAAAGGCTATATCTGCTTTGAGCCACAGACACATCGCTTCTACATTTCACGCCATGTGAAATTTAATGAACTCCAGTTTCCTTACAAGTGCATGCAGCCACCTGATACACATGCCTCTCAGTTGTTTCAAATTAAGGCACTTCCTCGACTACTCAAAACTATGGCAGAAAAATCAATTGACACAGCTACACAGGTCAGTTCTCATGATCCAGCAACAATTGTTCCACATACTGAAACTGCTCAAGAAGCTTCAACATCTCAATCTGCAGCTTCTGCTTCATTATCTCAATCTGCAGCTTCTGCTCCATTATCTTCATCCACTGCAGCAGAAAATCATGTCCCACCAGTGATTTCTCTTGCATCTGTTCCACCTTCACAGCGACAGCATCATATGATTACACGCACTCAGACAGGGAAGCTAAAACCCAAGGTCTTTATTTCTTCCCGACATCCTATCCCTGCTTGTTTTATTGCTGATCTTGTTGCCCAACCACAAGAGCCATCCTCAGTTCAACAAGCTCTCCAACATCCACATTGGATTCAAGCAATGCAAGCTGAAATGGATGCCCTTCACAACAACAAAACCTGGACCTTGGTACCTAGACAAGCCAACATGAATATTATCAGCAGCAAATGGGTGTTTAAAATCAAAACACGATCTGATGGTTCCATTGAAAGATATAAAGCTCGGCTGGTGGCTCGTGGATTTTCACAGCAACCAGGGCTTGATTATGATGAAACATTCAGTCCTGTTATCAAACCAAGCACCATTCGGCTTATCCTCACCATTGGCTTGTCTCACGGATGGTCTGTCAAACAACTAGATGTCAGTAATGCCTTCCTTCATGGAGATCTACAGGAGCAAGTATATCTGGCTCAACCTCCAGGCTTTGAAGATTCCTCTCATCCAGATTATGTTTGTCACCTTCATAAAGCTTTATATGGGTTGAAGCAGGCTCCTCGTGCATGGTACCTCAAATTCAGTAACTACATTCAGCAAATGGGATTTACACGATGCCCCTATGATCAATCCTTATTTTATCTCCACCAAGGCCCAGACATCCTCTTTTTGCTCATTTATGTTGATGACATCCTTTTAACAGGCAGCTCCTCTTCACAGATTATCAAGCTTATTGCCCATCTCTTTGTTGTCTTCCATATGAAAGACCTTGGTGACATTCATTATTTCTTAGGACTTCAAATTACCCGTGATGAGTCTACAATCACAATTATTCAAACACGGTATCTGCTATCTCTTCTTCAGAAGTTTGGTCTTGATGGTGCCAAACCAGTAAGCACTCCACTGGCAGCAGGTTCTTCCATGTCTGCCACTGATGGTGTTCCCTTAGCTGATCCTTCTCACTATCGTTGTTTGGTTGGTTCTCTACAATACCTCACCCTGACTAGGCCAGACATTTCATTCGCTGTACATCATGTCTGCAGATTCATGCAGACACCTCATGATACTCATCTTATTGCTGTGAAAAGAATTTTTCGGTATCTGAAGGGGACACTCAATGTTGGACTGCATTACATTCGCAACCCTATTCATGAACTTCGTGGTTTTTGTGACGCTGATTGGGCTGGCTATAGGGATGACCGACGTTCCACTATGGGGTTCGCTATCTTTTTAGGCACAAATTTGATATCCTGGGGTGCTAAGAAGCAGGCCACGGTGTCTAGGTCAACAGCTGAGGCAGAGTATCGCGCCTTAGCTTCCACTACAGCTGAGCTCATGTGGTTCGTCCATTTACTCAACACTATTGGCCACTGTGTTCCTTCTCCTCAGCTCTATTGTGATAATATTAGTGCCATTCATATGGCTAAAAATCCAGTTTTTCATCATCGTACAAAACACATTGAAATAGATGTTCACTTTGTCCGCGAACGAGTTGCAAGTGGTGCTCTTTCCTTGGCTCATATTCCAGGATCCGATCAAATTGCGGATATTTTTACCAAATCACTTTGCGCTGCAACGTTTGCATTGAATTGCGCCAAGCTCTGCCTCGGTCCAGCCCCGCCTTGAGCTTGAGGAGGGATGAAGAAATATGAAAATATACGCAGCGATTCCATTCAAGTGCAGAAATCCTGGATAGATCTTCTGCACACATTACTCTATTGAGAGATCCCCTGCTATAATTCTTCATTCCATTTATGTCATGATCTCCATAATTTCTGTATCAAATCATGTATATATATATAGTAAGAAGTAATGACCTGTAATGTATGAAATGCCTATTTAAAGGCACGAACAATATACATGAATACAAGTTCAGTTTTCCTACACCCCCCCTGGTTTCGGTCGCTTATCGCTGTTGTGAAAGGAGAATGAAGCTGTTGGCCACGAAATATACTACTCTAGCTTTGAGAGAGCAGTCAGTGTTGTTGCAGAATGTTGAGCTGGAGGGATAGGCTGGAATGCTACAAGAGCTGAAATGTTGCTGATGGTCGACGGTGCTGCTGATGGTCGGCAGTTGTTATGCAGGGCAGTGTAGATCCTATGTTGGATGTTGAATTAGTTCTAGGTGGAATGACAGCCATCACTTGGCCATGTGATAAATGACAATTCTGGGAATTTCACTTTCTTTCTTATTTCGAAATTAGGTTACAGACTCTTTCTCTTATAGAGAAGCTTTACAAGATGACTATGAAACGGCAAGTAATTACAGAATCCCTACAAATCAGGATACAATGAATTAGGATCAGTTACGGAATAATTCCTATATTGGACTCTACAGCTCATGCTAATATTAATTCCTAAACTGTACAGCTCACGCTAACATTCCCCCTCAAGTTGGTGCAAAGATATCTTCGATGCCCAACTTGCTAAGTGAGTCCTGAAACACTTTGTTTGAGACGGCCTTTGTGAGCACATCCGCAAGTTGACCTTCTGATCTAACAAAAGGAAAGCATATCACTCCTTCTTCCAAATTTTGTTTGATGAAATGTCGATCTATCTCGATGTGTTTCGTTCGGTCATGCTGAATTGGATTTTGAGAAATTGCAATTGCGGCTTTATTGTCGCAATATAGATTCATCCTTGACTTGGGAGTAAATCCAATCTCGGAGAGTAATCTTCTAATCCAAAGGAGTTCGCAAAGAACTTTAGCCATTCCTCTGAACTCTGCCTCCGCGCTTGACAAAGCAACTACCTTCTGTTTTTTACTTCTCCAGGTCACCAAATTTCCCCCAACAAATGTAAAATATCCAGATGTAGATTTTCTATCAAACACATTTCCTGCCCAATCAGCATCTGTGTACCCTTCAACCTTCAAATGATCGTTCTTGGAGAGCATAAGCCCTCTCCCCGGAGCGGACTTTAGGTACTGTAGTATTCGACTAACTGCGTCCATGTGATCCTTGCTAGGGCAATGCATGAATTGGCTAACCAAGTTGACAGCGTACGAAATATCTGGACGAGTATGAGATAAGTAGATTAATTTACCTACCAATCGTTGATACCTTTCTTTGTCAGCTGGTTCTTGATCGGGGTACACTCCAAGCTTTTGATTCTGAACTGTTGGAGTGTCTGCCGGCTTGCAGTCAAGCATTCCTACCTCAGTCAGTAGATCTAATACATATTTTCTCTGTGAGAGAAAAATTCCCCGTTTTGATCTAGCCACTTCGATCCCTAAGAAGTATTTCAGTCCGCCCAAGTCCTTCATTTCGAATTCACTGGAAAGCTGCTTTTGTAATCTTTTAATTTCTTCCTCATCATCTCCTGTAATGATCATGTCATCTACATAAATTATCAGGACAGTTACCTTTCCTCGTTACCTCTTAAGGAAGAGGGTATGGTCCGAGTTGCTCTGCTGAAACCCATACTTTCTCATAGCCACGCTAAATCGGCCAAACCATGCACGTGGAGACTGCTTTAGCCCATATAACACTCGTTGTAATCTGCATACGGTTCCAGGTGTGTTTGAATTATATCCTGATGGGATATCCATATATACCTCCTCTTCCAGGTCTCCGTGAAGGAAGGCATTTTTCACGTCAAATTGGTGCAATGGCCAATCTAAATTTGCAGCTATGGATAACAATACTCTGACTGTGTTAAGTTTTGCAACCGGTGAAAATGTCTCCTGATAATCTATCCCGTAAGTCTGTGTGTACCCCTTTGCTACCAGCCTTGCCTTGTGTCGCTCAATTGACCCGTCTGCCTTATATTTGGTTGAAAATACCCATTTACACCCAACCGTTCTCTTCCCTTGCGGTAATGTGACAATTTCCCATGTTTGGTTCTTCTCTAGGGCTGTCATTTCTTCTTGAATTGCTTGGGACCATTTGGGGTCTGCTAGTGCTTCATGAATTCCCAAAGGAATATGGCCAGAGGACAACTTATATGCAAAGGCTTTGAGAGGCATTGGCAGCCTTTGTGTGGAGACATAATTTGAGACGGGATACTTTGCTTTTTTCCCTTCGTATCTGGTGAGTACCGTGATGGAGGCTTGCCTCTGTTCTGCCTGAAAGGTAAGTGATAGCTATTTGAAGAATTCAAAATATTTCCAGTAGGGGTTGTATGAGAAATTACCTCAGGATCATCCTCATGCAAAGGATTGTCATTGTCAGGTACTAGAAGAGAGGGGGATTTACTGATACTGTCGGATGCCATGCTTTCTGTCCCTTCATCATCTTCATCTATTATGACCACATTCTCTGTATTTTCAGTAGTTCCGACGGGAGTTCCCTCAGTATTCTCAGCAGCGTCAGTCACGGTGGAAGTCATGACCACCGTTTCAATAGCTCCAGTAACCTCATTATTCTTAGCATCTCCAATAGCTCCAGTACCCTCATTATTTTCAACATCTCCAATAGCTCCAGTAACCTCATTAACCTCAACATTCTCAACATCTCCAATAGTCCACCACTTCTCATCTTCATTCCGTATTTCCCCCTGGAGAGGAGAAGTGAAAGCCGTGAACGGATAGAAGTATTCTGATTCTAGAAAGGTAACATCCATTGTAATGTAGAGTCGTTTTGTCTTAGGATCATAGCAGCGGAATCCCTTTTTATTCGAGCCATACCCCAAAAATATACACCGAACGGCACATGGTTCAAGCTTTGTTCGTAGATGTTTGTGTATATGAACAAATGCTACACAACCAAACACTCTTGGTGGAAGTAACAAGATGGATGGTAGAGTAACATATTGTGATAATGCCTATAGTGGGGTCTTAAAGTCCAAGGCTTTGGACGGCATCCTGTTCAGTAAATATACAGCGGTAGTAATACTGTCACTCCAATATCTACCCGGCACCTGTGCTCCAAATAATAATGCCCGTGCTGTTTCTAAGATATGTCGGTTTTTTCGTTCTGCCACTCCGTTTTGTTGTGGAGTCTGACTACAGGACATTTCATGCAAAATCCCTTTCGTTCGAAAAAATTCTACGAAGTTATGATTCACATACTCCCCCCATTATCCGATCGAAGGATCTGAATATTTGCTGAAAATTGAGTATGAACCATAGCTTCAAACATACAAAACACATCAAACACTTCATCTTTACGCTTCAATAAATATAACCATGTCATTCTAGTACAATCATCCACAAATGTTACAAACCAGCGCATGCCGGAAACAGTGGTAATTGGTGACGGACCCCATACATCAGAGTGAACCAGGGCAAAAGGAGTATCACTTTTATTCAAGCTAATCAGAAAGGATACACGATGACTCTTGGCAAGAATGCAAGTTTCACATTTAAATTCTGCATAATTCAAATTCAAAAACAATTCTGGAAACAAGTACTTCATATAGCTAAAAGATGGATGTCCCAACCGGTAATGCCAAAGCCAAATCTGATTTTCTTTTGTCAGTAGTGATCGTCTCACGGTGTTGACATTGCCGATGTTGAAGTCATCCACGTAGTATAACCCCTCTCTTTTAGTACCACGCCCAATGATCTCTTTCGTGAGGATATCCTGAAAAAGGCAGAATTTTGGATACATTAGCACAACACAATTTAGGTCTTCGGTGACTTGGCTCACCGATAACAATTTATTTGAAAGAGAAGGCACAAGTAACGTGTTGGTCAATAATAGAGAGGTTGATATGTGCACGGTTCCAGCCCCTGTGACAGGGTAGACCACCCCATTGGCATTAGAGATACCCGTTCTCCTCGGTTCTGTGGTGTTTGAAAAATCATCTGAACAATATGTCATATGGTCCGTTGCACCAGAGTCCACAATCCAGTCATTTTTAGATTCTGTGTTACCTTGGTCGTTGGGTAGGCTGGTAGCAGCTTCTCCGGATTCAACCAACGGTGCTAATGATAGTTGGGGTTTAGTATTTGCCAATGATGCTTGGCCTGTGTCCCCAGATGAGGTTCTCTGTTTCCTTGTCTTCAATTCACTCCACCAATCGGGATAACCATGCAATTTAAAGCATGTCTCCCGAGTATGTTTCATATTTCCACAATGGGAACACCCACTGCCTTCACTCTCCACCTGTCCTTTAGGCCTTGCTAGGTGATGCAAGTTACGCCCTGCTGTCGGCGCCATCCCTGCTCTGTTTATTTGAAGTGTTTGCTGTCGTGGTAAATAAGTTTTCCCCCCTCTAGAAACCATTGCTGCAGCAGTAGAATTTCCGTTATTAGTAAGCATGACAGTCTGCCTAATTGCTTCCCTCCTGACATAGGCATAGGCTTGTTCAACAGTTGGGAAGGGTTTCAATTGGAGTACATCACTCCGTATATTGTCAAGCCTATCGTCCAACCCATCTAAGAAAGTATACACTCGATTCTCTTGCAGTAGATCATTGAATCATTGTATATCAGCAGCACATTCCATAGGATTAGGTCTACGGAAATCAATTTCCCTCCATAAACCTTGAAGGCAATTGTAATAAGTTTCTATGGATTCTCCTGATTGTTTCATCCTTGTTACTCGCCGCTTTAAATCATATACTTGAGAAGTATCAGATCCATCAAAATAAGTGGTGGCGATCGAGTCCCATACCTGTTTGGCAGTGGAGAATCGAATAAAATTGCCTATGAGAGAAGGATCCATTGAGTTAATTAGCCATCCTTTCACAATCGAGTTTTCTGTTCTCCATCTCCTGAAGTGGGGATCATTCAGTTCTGGTTGGGGAAGATCTCCATTTATGTATCCCAATTTGTCTTTTCCGGAGATATACATCTCCACAATTTGGGACCACAAGGCATAGTTGGTACCATCAAGTTTGATACCAATTGATGCAGCCGAAGTGTCATAGATAACCGATGGGGTCTGGGTCTGGGTCTGGTTTTGGGTTACAATCTGAGCCATTCTCGTCGTGAGATCATCAAGAGTTGCCACCGTATTTTGCTGTTCTTGTTCTGTCATTTCAGTTGGTGTTTCCATTCTGTATTTCACCCTTACGCCTTCTGTCAGATTTTTGAGTAGCAAAGAATGAACCTTTGCTCTGATACCATGACAATTCTGGGAATTTCACTTTCTTTCTTATTTCGAAATTAGGTTACAGACTCTTTCTCTTATAGAGAAGCTTTACAAGATGACTATGAAACGGCAAGTAATTACAGAATCCCTACAAATCGGGATACAATGAATTAGGATCAGTTACGAAATAATTCCTATATTGGACTCTACAGCTCATGCTAATATTAATTCCTAAACTGTACAGCTCACGCTAACAATAAATCTGATAGTGGCTTAAGTAAGGGCGTGGGGATGGGCGATTGCCACAGGGTGTTGTGCGGGGAATATATAGTCACTGGAGGACATATATTGGACTTGGTAGATGAACGCCAGCCAGTGTTTCCAAGAGGGTTTAGAAGTCAATTATTGTTTTTTTGTGATTGCCAATTTGTGTTGGTCCTGTTTGTTGGGTTGATAGTGGTCGGAAAATGAGCAGCTTCCTTTGTTTTTCCTTGAAAAGAAGCTTCAAATAATCATGTTATAAGTTTCTCATAAAGCTCATTAAATAAGATCAGTTTATCACATGCTTGAACGACATGAACCAATTCTTTATAATCATCTCGCAGTCCATCTAGAATTTTGTCTGTGAGATCTTTCTCATCCATTGGTGCACCAAGTATAGCAAGTTCAATGCACAAGCTTTAATTGATTAAATGAAGTCAATAATATTCAGAGTACTTTTGGTATCATGTTGGAGAGAAGGGTTTTGACTTGTTTGATGTGACCACGAGATGGTTTAGCATAAGTATTGGTCAATATGGTCCATACTTTGTGTGCTGTTTTGGCTCTGCCTCTATGTAAATGAGAAGAAATCCATCAATGAATGTTGGAGAGTAGTTGAGTTTCTTGGAAAAGTTGTTGTGATTGTGGGATTGGTCTGAATAATCATTGTGGCTATGGATGAAAAAAAAAAAAAAAGTTCTCAACAAAGAAAAAAGTTGAGGACAACATCAAAGAATAATTTGCCATCAATGTCTATATATTATTCTGAACAACTCTTTCAAACCACTGATCTCTTCTTCAGAAAGCCTCTATGATATGACCTAAACATAGCGTAAACACACATAGATATAAACACATATGCGTGCAAGTGTCTGTATAAGTTTGTTCCAGGAAAACCAAGCACTATTATTAGTTCATCTATATCAAAATTGATTAGGTTATCAAACAAATGAAAAAAATAAAAATTAATTCATAAAATTAAATATCCAGGTTTCATCTCTTTATATCATCTCTTCATACAAATTTAGCCGAAAGTTGACGGATTGTACCTATTTCAAAATTCCAAATATCCGATATGATTTCCTTTGTCTCTGTTATGTTTTGAATATTTATGGATTTAAAGTCTTTTTTTTCTCCTTATTTAGCCTAGTTAGTTAGGGAAGACTATTTAAATTAGTTTTGTTGGTCTATAATCACATTTATTATCGATCAATAAAGTTTCATGCTTTCTAGGTATTTTCTACAAATTTATTTTATTTGTTA
>Ga0325411_1004033_pt1 | contig 16530 bp, 8 predicted proteins | sample PopdelMetagenome_13_FD_206181 | JGI IMG/M metagenome (GOLD analysis project Ga0325411, IMG submission 206181) | Populus deltoides microbial communities from Bellville, Georgia, United States - Xylem-PdIQD-R4 | ecosystem: Host-associated > Plants > Phyllosphere > Stem > Wood/Secondary xylem...
AAAAAAAAGGGTTAAAAATAAAATAAATTAGCTCAACATGAAGCTTTTCCATTTGGAAATCTGTCATGAACGTATCCCAATTCGAGCAATTACAATTTCGTGTCCAATTAAATCAGGTGATGATCAAATATTAGTAAATATTTCATTTAAATTCTGCCATTATATAGAAAAATAATAGTCCAATCCGTTCAGCTTTTGCAATGAAATGCCCGGAATAAAATGAAAGAGCAAATAAATACAAGTTTCTCTTTCACACCGCTCCCTGATGGTGATCAAATATTAAATGAAAATATATTTCAAGCAAATAAAAAAGAAAAGAAAAAGAAGAGAAAATGGTAGCTCCTTGGTTAACCAGAGTTGATTCCACGTAAGGTTCACACTGACCTAGAAAATCCTGCTGGATTTGCGTGGAAAAAGATGAACAGTTTGCATCCTTTCAAATCATGAGCTTGATTCACTATTTTATACAAGCTTTGGATTCCTGAACCTACTTCCCAGTCAATACAATCCACAACATGAAATCTCCAGGCAAATCTTGAATGCAAGGCATTTTAGAACCAGAAAAAGAATCTAAGGTGAATCAGTTTTTTATTGTTTTTGCCAACCATTAAACCTTTGAAAAACCTTGGATTCACATGGTATTTCTCAGAAAATGTGCCTGATGTTCTCAGAATTCAGTAAAGAAATCTCCAAACAAACATCCGTCTCCTTTGGATTGGCTCTCCTGGCCGGTGGTGAAGCCAACCTGTTTTCATTTTTTATTTTTAAAGCTTTCCAACGGGAATCCATTTATTGGCCATCATGCAGTTTCATCAAGTGCTATGCGTATTCATGTTCATTAAAAAGAAGAAGAAGAAGATCTGAGCTAAAAGCTGACTACATTGGTGCTCACTGCCCTCCCCTAGCTTTACAAAGAAATTAACATCTTTTTCTCAAAAAGTATTCGATGGAAAAACTTTATTGAAATTGCTTGTAGAATGGTAACCAATAGGAGAAAAGAATGTTTTGAATCCATAGGAAATCCAGAAATCCAGCATATACTTTTGTTTTGTTTTAAAAATATTTTTCTATTATTTATATATGCTAATATTAAAAATAATTTTTTTTAAAATAAAAATTTTATTTTAAAATAATTCTGATTAAAAAAAACTTCAAAAAATAACGTGATTGTAGTGTAATTATCCTTAAAAAATAATATATAATAATCACGGGGACATCAATTATTAGTATTATTTTTTATGGGCTTGAAATTAGTGTTCTGAAGGATTTCTTCGTCTTTTTAACATCAGGACGGGACACGTGCTCCCTTTTGATTTCAGATTAGAAACAACTACAAATTAAAGCCGGTGATCTTGAACTATAGCTGTAGTAGGCGACAAGGGACTTTAAAGGACAGTACTTGTGCTTGCTTTCACCTAAATATGCCGCTCGTGTGTCTGGTCTGTGCTCTAATGCTATTATTAATATTCAAAACTTTTCAACAAAAACAGAAAAACACACCCACACGCGCACACCAAAAGTTTTCAATCCGCATGGCGGGGTCATGAGGTTGTGTGCGGTTCGAGCAATGATTCTGGAGGTAAATATTTTTGGATTTGATTTTGTTTTTTATACAAAAAAATCAAAACAAAAAATACTAATATTCTTCACAAACTCAATTCATCCCTTGCTTATCAATTTCAGGTCGTGAACATGAAATTTTTACAATTTTCAATCTATCATGATATTTATATCTCTTATTTGGATTATATTGTATAGAAAATGATTGGTATATGGGGTTTGATGGAGTCAGGACAACAAATCTGAAGTCTAAAAAACTCGTACGGCAGAGATATGTCAATCCTTGACGAAGACACTTGAACAATTGATGCTATAATAAGACCCAATTGGACCAAATAACTAATACCTGAGAGCCATTTTCTTATTCATCTCTTGTCATACTCTGAAGCTCATGGTTGGACTTCTGATTTTTTCTATTTTGATAACTTGTTCTATCCTTTCGGCAATCCTCGTAGCTTCATAGAAATTTTAAGTTAAGCTTCCTATCAAATGCTCATAATAAGAGGATTTAAAGGTGTTGACAAACAACATCACCATTTCAATTTCTATTAGTGGAGGTTGGATATGTGTTGCCTTATCTCGTCATCTTTGTGCATATGCCTCCACAGACTCTTGGTTTCTCTTCTCCATGACCATCAAACTGGTTTTGTTAAGAGTAATTTTCAGATTAAATTTATACTACTTCATGAAGGCGGCTACCAGATCCTACCACTTATTGATTTTGGCATTATCTAGTCTCATATACCAACTCTAGGCAGATCATATGAGACTATCCTAAAAGAAATAGATTAAAATTTTGTCATTGTAGATAACTTTGGTCATCTTGTTGCAGTATGACCGGAGATGGGTATTTGGGCATTCTAGTCAGGTATACTTGATGAAATCCGACACTCGAAACTCATTTGGCACCACAAAGTTTGGTACCAAACGAACTCCAGCTACTTGTATAAGGCCAGACAAATCATTTCATTAAACTACTCTCAATCGCTCTTCTAGAGCAAACTTATTTATCATAGTTCATGGGACCACCAAATTTATCATTAAAGGGCCTTTCAAGTATCAAATCTATAGTAACTAGAGTTTGAGCTGGCTAGACAGGGGCAATAGGTATAAAATGTTGCTTCATTGTTAAATCTATCCCTAAGTTCTGAGATGTATCAGGGACATGAGCTGATGATATTTTTATAGGAGAATGTGCAGACGTTTCCACTTTTAAAACTCAGCTCTTGTTTGAGCAGATTTGTGAGTCTAGCCACTTTATTTTTGATGTTCTCAATTGCCTTTTGATAACGAGCCTATATATGAGCTTTTTCTTTGCTTTTCATCTTTCCCTCAATTAGGTATAATAAACCTTCAATGGGGGACCTACGTTGAACTTGTGAACATGCATGCTAAATATATGAGCAGGTATTCAATATGATGAGCTCTCCCTTCAAGGGGTCGCACGCATTTATAACTCTTACATGATGAACATGAATTTTGATTTTGGCCCAAATTTTATAACTAAAATTTCCCAAGTGATGACTACCGTGTCACTCGTAAGTCTTGAACTCAAGATGCTACATGAAGGGCTTGCCTTGATTAAACACGTGTAGGGAGCATACACCATAAAGACATGTTCTAATTCTTCTATGTGAGACAAGGGGTAAGTTTACTACTTGATCTCTAAAAGGGTCTTAGAAATGAGAATATGCAGACATTTCCACTTTTGAAACTCAGTGCTTGTTTGAGCAGATTTGTGAGTCTAGCATTTCATCTTTGATGCTCTCAATTGCCTTTTGATATCGAGCCTATATCTGAGCTTTTTCTTTATTTTTCATCTTTCCCTTAGTTAGGTATAATAAACCTTCGATGGGGGACCTACGTTGAACCTGTGAACATGCATGCTAAATGTATGAGCATGCATTTAATATGATGAGCTCTCCCTTCAAGAGGTCACACACATTTATAACTCTTGCATGATGAACATGAATTTTAATTTTTGCCTAAATTTTACAACTAAAATTTCTCTAGTGATGACCATTGTGTCACTCGTAAGTCTTGAACTTAAGATGCCACATGAGGGGCTTGCCTTGATTAAACACGTGTAGGGAGCATACACCATAAATACAGGTTCTAATTCTTCTATGTGAGACAGGGGGGTAGGTTTACTACTTGATCTCTAAAAGGGTTTTAGATATACCTAGTGACGACCTTTGTAAAGACAATATAGGGGCGTTGAGAGGAATGGTTAAGACACATATGCCCACCTTTACCAAGCAAGCACTCAGATATGAATTGAATGTTTTACACATCTAAACCCTGACCAATAGTTATAGGGCAGATCATTAATCCCACATTTAACCTAGAAGTTTATGCTTGTTTTTAAAAAATTAAAACAGGTAATGCATAAGGTATTAGTCCATATCCAATATATAAAAGCATGTGCCATATGTACAAAAGAATGCATATTGATAATAAAAAAAATGATGAACAAAAAACAAAAAAATTTAAAGCATAAAAAAGAAAAAAGGTACACACTAATAAAAAAAAAAAACACAACAACCAGACAAACAAACAAATCTTAATCCACGAGTTTCATAGTGGAGTCGTCATTCTGTTGCACGTATACAACTTCGTAATGATCATCCTCCCAGATAGGATCTTTGATGGTGATGTGGGTTAAAAGAATAAGAAATTCTTGTCTTTTATTAATAAAAAAAGAATGGGAGTCGCCACCTAATATTTCAGTTACTATAAACCTTAACTGATCTAATATAAACTAAGGCATTGTTGTGTTTTCTAACTGTTGGTCTATTTAGGATTTGAGTGAAGTCATTCTCAATAAGAAGGTCCTTATCTAATCAGGTATAAACCTAATAACATAAAAATAAAATAAAATGATATGTCTTTTTATTTAATATTAGGAATACATCTTACATCTAAGTTTATAATCTCATATATTAAAAGAAATGTATGTCACGTCTAACAGATAATTATAAACTAGTTATGATATCCTTTAACTAATTCTTTTATTTTTTCAAAGTATGATAAAAAAATTACTTTTTTTATAAAAAATAAAATATGCATGAAAAAATTTAGACTTTAGCCATATGCAAGAATTGTTTTTAGTTCTTATTATTATTTTATTATTTTTTAGGTTTTGCTCGGCAAAAACCAAATTTTCATTGTAATAAAACTACCAAATCAAGCTTAAGAAAATCTTTTGCCAAGCATGTCCTTAAGCAAAAACAATTGCAAGCTAAACAAGATCTTAACCCTTGAACCTAATTTTGACCCGACCAAGTTGACATGACTAAGTTGACTCAAAAGTTTTTGTTGAACCATAAACCGAACAAAAAATTTCAGTTTTATCTAAAAACAATCTAAAAACAAAACCAAAGATAAAAAATAGATTGGACACCAAAAAACACACAAAAACTCAAAAATTCTTGAGCAGAAAGAATAAAAAAAAGATAATGAAGAACACGAAGAACACCGAAACCCATCCCAGTAACGTGAAACCTAAATTAGACTAGATATGGTTAAAACAAAGATATATACATGTTGGAAATCATGCAAGGATCAATAATTTAACATCCACCCACTTCGATTATCACTTAATTATCAAAGTTTTGTCAAAATGAATTTCAGTTCAAAACTGAAATTCTAGGATCAAATGCCATTAAAAACTTATTATTAATGCAAATAAACTCTAGATTATTTATTAATTAATCATAACAAAGGGTCCTGAGCAAAGAAATAGATTTAAATTGATCCAAACCAAGGAGCTAAGATAATGTTTATTTCAATAACACGAAGAACATTACCTAGAAACCCAGTCACAAATCCAACAAAAAGCAGTCACTGTCAAGCCTAAAAAATGACATTTGTAGCTTCTAAAATGTGCATTATTTAACCAAATATGTAACACTATCATACATAAACATGTTTGAATCTAAAAAATAAACAAATAACATCAAAATATCAAAATCATGCATGAGGTAACAACATTGCTTTAACAAGAAGAACATCATTGCTTAAACATGCATATATATCACTTGTTAAGCAACAATACACACACACACAACATCAAAAACATCAGAAACAACTTAAAAAAGAACACATTAAATAAAGATCACAACAACAAAGAGGTGAATACAATATCACTTGTTAAGCATTCCAAGTTGCTTTTCCATGCCTATAAATATAAATATAAAACAAAAAAATAATAATATAAAAACACCTCAAGCAATTCTATGGTAAGTGTTGTAAACCCTCGATAAGAACCCATGTAGGAGCTTTTGTGTATGAATACATGAAAAGAAGGTTAGTTCTTGCACAATAGTGTTTTAGTCATGACTAACTGAGTTGTAACTCAACATTCATTCCTTTGAAGTTGTCAATTCGATCAGTCAAAACTGTCAAAATAGAGGTTAGTTTACTGAATGATGTGTCACTCATATACTTTTTATTAAGTTTGAATGAAGCGCCATTTAGGGTTTTTAATTTGAAATTGATAAATTTCAATTTCGTCTATGTTTTTTCAATTTCTTTTAATTGCACTTATAATTACCTCAAAACTTTTAATTTCATACAATTTCATCCCTTGTAAATTTAATTGTTAGACCTAAAGTTGATCGCTTTTTTTTTAGTCCTAGGTTCTCAATCTTAAATATTAACCCTCAATTGACCAACAAACTTATAATTTCATCAATTTAGCCCCTAATTTGATCACTTTTAGCTGTTACATTTTTGTGCCTTTTATAGTTTTGTCATTGGTTTTGGATTTCTTCAATCAAGTCTCTAATTGCCCATCAAACTTCAATATTTATGCAATTAAGCTCCTGATTTGACCAAATTAACTCTTAAAAATTTCAATTCAACCCCAGACTTTAATTTCTTCAAATTAAAGCCTGAATTTACTTTAAAAATAAATGTTTATTGCAATTAAACCCTTAATACATTCAATTAAACCTTGAAAAATTCCAATTGAGTCCTTAAACATTGGATTTTCTTTGCCAAAATGGCCTTTACCAGTCGAAAATATACTGTCAAATTTTCCAATCTTGTATATTTTGATTTTTCTCAACCAGTTTTCAATAATTTCCTTGGTTTTCTGGTATATTGTTTTCACTAATATATTTTTTTATATCTTCTTCCAAAATCTTTTCAATTTTTTTTGCTTTCTTTCTTTTCTGATTTTTTTTTTGTTTAGGTGAGGCTCCAAAATGGGTAACAACAATTGTAATAAACCTCCTATAGTTTACTAGTTTTTTCCCTTCTTTCTTTTTTCAAATGTTGCACTTTAAATCCTCAATCACTCAAAAATTCTAAATTGTATAAAATAACTAAATTACCCTTATATAACAACATTAAAATTAAGATCAAACACCCTAACCTTATAATATCAAGAAGCAAACCCATATCTTAAAACCACAAATTTCAAGAAACCCTTATCATTAATTGATCTAGTTTTGATCTTTTTTTTAATTGATTTTTAAATCTATTTTCTCTTTTTGTACTTGTTTTGTTTGTTTTTAATTTTTACAAGTGGGTTTGCTAAATTTTGTGTAAGGTTTTCAGGTTAATAAGAAGAAGACTTTTGTTTTAATAAAGAGAGAAAACAAGAAGATGGTGAATGTAGCTTTAGGCTTGGGGTGATGGATGGTAAACAAACCCAAAGCAAACACCCTAAACAACATGGTGTCGCTTAGATGATGGTGGTGTGATAGTTATGGTTTTGGGCATATATGATGATTTGGTTTGTGTTGTGGTGGCAAAAAGATATGAATGTGAGCGGTTCTTAATTTGAATTAGGGAGTTCGCGCTCAAGATGAGGTGATGTAATATTTATAGACGTGGGTTAGAAGTGGGTTGTTTTGGTTATAATATTTATGGAAAATTTATAATATTTAATATAAGATCTTTTTAGTTATTAATTGAAATATAATAATAACTTTGTAAATAATATATATATATATATTAATTTTTTTTAGTAAGGAAATAAAGTGTCATGAACTTATAAATTCTAGGTTATAAAGTATATATTTTTATTTTTAAATAAAATATGAAGTAAAAATAAATAAATAAATAAATAAATAAAATACAGTAGATTTTTATAATTATCTCAAAACTTTGTATATCAAGCCAACATGCGCTTGAATAGCTATTCTCTAATTAGAATGGTGGATCCTATGTTAAATATCAATATTAATTTGATTAACATATTATATGGTCTAGCATCAGTATGTCCTAATATAACTTATATTTTTATTATCATCATCATTGATTGACAATATCAAAATCATATAAATATTGACAAATAAATTCATAAATATAGATCTTTGAAGTTTAATAACAATTAATTATAATAAAACCCATTTGTTTGCTAAAGGTTAGCACATCAATACTCGAGTTCGATCATTCTATCTTATTATAGAATACTAATTGTTCAAAAAACAAAAAAGTCTCACTTGCACATAAAACCAATCATACATTTATTTTACATCCATTAACTCAAAGATGATCCTCAATTTGTGAATGAAAAAATAGTTACACTGGTAGATTAACCATTAGGGTTGGTATTAGATAGGGTCGGGAAGCATTTTTTTTTTTATGTAATGCATTTTCCCTTTAAAGGTAAATTTAAAACTATAGAATGGTAAATTTGAATTTCCCCTTAACGTTTACTTGATTTTGTAATTTCACGTAAAACTTTTAATTTGTTTCAATCAAACACTGTAGCTTTCATATTTGTTCCACTCTTTGTTTCTGTCAAAAACAAAAACAAAATTGGTGTATAAATTTTAATTTTATCAAAAAACATTAATGGAATATATCTGTTAAGATTTAAATGTTTTATTTAATGTTTATTGGAAGTCTAGTCATTGGTAGACCGAGTCTTTAGGAATTTGTTATTTGATTTAGTGGCTAAGAAAGTGTCTTGTTTGTGATGCTATTTTATAGGAGTTATGGTGAGTGTGTTCTGATGTAAAGCCTATTTATAGGCTTTTCTTTCTAATTTTTCATTGTTAAGAACAAAGCTTTCTCTTTCAACACATCTCTTTTGTTATTTTTCTTTACTGAGTAACAGTGGTATTAGAGCCAGATTAGTGAGAAAAAAACAAGAGAGAAAAAGTTCCTAAATAGTGAGTCTCCAAAATAGCAGTAGCTTTTTCTCCTCCTCATATTTATCTTTTTGCAGGAAACAATGGCCTCATAATCAAATTTTATGCAAGCAGCGATCCCATGTTTTGATGGTTACTATGACCATTGGAGTATGCTAATGGAGAACTTCCTTCGGTCAAAAGAATATTGGCTGATTGTTGCACCTGGAATTGAAGAACCAGCAACAACTGGAATCTTGACAGATGCCCAGATAATTGATTGTCCCATCTTGAAAACAATTCTTAGCAAAGAAACTTCCAAGAATATATAGGATTCCATGAAAAAAAAATATCAAGGCTTTACTAAAGTAAAACGTGCACATCTTTGAGCCTTGAGACGAGATTTTGAGACCCTACAAATGAAGGTTGGAGAATCTATCACCAACTATTATGCCAAGATTATGGAGATAAGCAACAAAATGGGATTTCATGATGAAAAGATGGATGATGGTGTCATTGTTGAAAAGATATTGTGTTCTTTAGCACTAAATTGTGATTATGTTGTATGTTCAATTGAAGAATCAAAAGATATAGATGCATTATCTCTTGATGAACTGCAGAGCTCTTTGCTAGTCCATGAACAAAAGATGAACCAAACTTCAAATACAGATGAGCAGGCTTTAAAGGCCTTTACCTTTACCCAGTTCTCAAATTCTAGAGGAAGGGGTAGAGGTTGAGGTAAAGAAAAGAGAGGTAGAGGCAATACAGATTGCAGCAGATAATATTTTAAGGCTGCTGATGATCAATGTCAAGGTAGAAACAAAGGACGAGTTCAACACTTTGACAAATCCAAGGTAGAGTGTTTTAGATGTCATAATTTTGGACATTATCATTTTGAATGTTATGCTAGGCTACCTATTGACAAAGCAAAGGGAGAGAAATCACATTTTATCGAAAAGAAGAAGAAGTGGAAACTTTGTTGATGGCTATTGAAGCTAATTAGGAGCCAAAGTCTAATGTTTGGTATGTGGATAGGGTTGCAGTAATCACATGTGTGGATATAAGTCTTCCTTTTCTTATTTAGATGAAGATTTTCATTCTATAGTAAGTTTTGATGATTGTTCCACTGTGAATGCAATGGGAAAAGATGATATTGAGATAAGAACAAAGAATGGTGTTGTAGAAACAATTTCTGACGTCCTTTATGTTCCTGACTTGAAAAATAATTTATTGAGTGCTGGTTAATTGCTTAAAAATGGTTATGTGATAGCTATTCAAAATGGTGTTTACGAGATATATGATCTTCAAAATGACCAATTGTTGTTGTTCAGATGAGTTCAAACAAGTTGTTTCCATTAAAGATAATAACATCTCAACCTTGTTTAATAGCTGAAATAAAAGACCCTTCATGGCTTTGGCATTTTCGGTATGACCACTTGAATTTTGATGGATTAAAGACTCTTCAGTAGAAACATATGGTGACAGATCTCCCTAAAATTCACTTTCCTTTTCAAATTTGTGAAGAATGTGTTGTTAGTAAATAACATCGTTCTCAATTCCCTCAAGGAAAGTTATGGAGAGCAAAACATGTCTCAGAGCTGGTAAATTATGACATTTATGGACCGATAAATTCATCTTCTAATGGAGGTAAAAAATATTTAATTACCTTCATTGATGATTTTACTTGAAAAACTTGGGTTTATTTTTTACAGCAAAAGTCAGAAGCTCTTTATGTATTTAAAAGCTTTAAGGCTCATGTGGAGAATGAAACAAGAAAGACTATTAAGACCCTTCGAACAGATCATAATGGAGAATATTGTTTAACCAAATTTGAAGTTTTTTTGTGCAGATCATGACATTCAATGAGAACTCATAGCTGTTTAAACACCACAACAGAATGGTGTATCAGAGAGAAAAAATAGAACCATCCTCAACATGGTGAGAAGTTTGCTAGTAAGAGGAAACATTCCAAAGAAGTTTTAGCTAGAGGTAGTCAATTAAAGCATCCATGTGTTAAACAGAAGTCCTATTTTTTTTTGTTCAGAACATGAAACCTGAGGAAGCTTGGAGTGGGAGGAAACCAGTTGTAGATCACTTTAAAATTTTTGGTTGCATAGCTTATGCATATATCCCGAATGCGAAAAGAAAGAAGCTTGATGATAAGGGTGAAAAATATGTCTTTCTTGGCATAAATGAAGGTTCCAAGGCTTATAAATTATTCAATCCACTCATAAAGAAGATTGTGACCAGCCGAGATATAGTCTTTGATGAGGAAAACACTTGGGATTGAAATAGGCAGCAGCCTACACAAGTTGTTTTTGACAATGATTATGAAAGTGAGCCAACTCTAGTAGTTATTATGCCTAACAATTCATTAGAAGCAACCCCAACAGCTGCTGAAATTTTTCCAATAGCAGCAATTGTTGCAGCAGCTCAATCTCTTCCTACCCCAACAACTATTGACATTTTGCCAACAGCAGCAGAAGCTACTATTGCAACAGCTCGATCTTTTCCTCGTATTCAAAAAAGGCTTACATGGATGAAAGACTATAAGGTAACTGGAATTGAAGATCCAATCTCTCATTTTAATTCTCTTTTTTTTTCCAGATTGTGATCCTACAACCTTTGAAAGTGCTGTCAAAGAAGAAAAATGAAGAAAGGTAATAGATGATGAAATTGATGCCATAGAAAGAAATGACACTTGGGAGCTAACTAATCTTCCGAAAGGGCACAAAACCATTGGTGTAAAGTGGGTTTTCAAAACATAACTAACAAAAAATGGTGAAATTGATAAGTATAAGGCATGTTTGGTAGTTATGGGATATATGCAAGAATATGGGATTTAGTATACAGAATTTTTTGCTCCCGTTGCAAGACATGATACAATCAGATTGGTGATTGCATTAGCAGCGCAGAACTTGTGGTGTATTTTCCAATTGGATGTCAAATCAGCATTCTTGCATGGACACTTGGAAGAACAGGTATTTGTAGAACAACCTTTTGGTTTAAGATTGGAAATGAGCATAAAGTTTATAGATTAAAGAAAGCTCTTTATAGATTAAAACAAGCTCAACAAGCTTGTTTTTTTTGAAAGAAAGCTTTCACAAATATCTATATGAGCACACACTATTTGTTAAAATTAGAGATAAGGGGAAACTGCATATTGTTTGCTTATATGTAGATGATCTTATATTTACTGGAAATGATGTTGTTATATTTATGGAATTCAAAAAATCTATGATGATTGAATTTGAAATGTCTGACCTTGGTATGATGCATTACTTTCTTGGCATAAAAGTAATGCAATCTGCTAATAGGATCTTTATTTCTCAAAAGAAGTATGTGCAAGATATTTTGGACAGGTTTTAGATGAAGGATTGCAATCCTGTTAGCACTCTAACTAAATTTGGCTTGAAGCTAAACAAAGATCATAAAGGGAAGAAGGTGGACAACACATTTTACAAGCAAATTGTTGGCAGTTTGATGTATTTAACTACAACAAGACCAGACATAATGTATTATGTGAGCTTAATCAGTAGGTATATGGAGAATCCAACATAAATGCATTTGTTAGCAGCCAAAAGGATCCTTCGTTACTTGTAAGGAACTAAAGATTTTGGGATGTTCTATAAGAAGGGTGAAAAGTTAGAGCTGTTTGGGTTTACTGATAGTGATTATGCAAAAGATCAAGATGATAGAAGGAGCACTTTGGGTTATGTTTTTATGTTGGGCACATGTGTTGTTTTATGGTCTTTAAGAAGTAACAAATTGTCACCTTATCAACTACAGAAGCTGAATTTATTGTTGCCACAACTTGTGCTTGTCAAGCTATCTAGTTAAGAAGAATTCTTGAAGAACTACAGTTCCAGCAAATTAAGGCTACTATAGTTTTTTGTGATAACAACTCGACGATTAAACTCTTCAAGAATTCAGTGCTACACGGAAGAAGCAAGCATATCGATGTGAAATATTATTTTTTAAGAGATCTCAACAATGATGGAACAATCAAACTTGTTTATTGTTGAAGTGAAGACCAAGTTGCAGATATACAGACCAAGCCTCTCAAATTTGCTACATTTGTGAAATTGCATGGTTTACTTGGAGTTTGTTCACGTTCTAAAGTGAACAAGAATTTTACAGAGGGTTGATTTTTCTTTTAAACTGATATCTGCAGATTTCAGTTTAAGGGAAGGTGTTAAGATTTAAATGTTTTATTTAATGTTTCTTGAAAGTTCTAGTCATTGGTAGACCGAGTATTTAGGAATTTGTTATTTGATTTAGAACTTGTTTGGTTATGTGACAGTGTCCACGTTTCTTGTGGTTTCATTTTGCAAGTTGTTTGGTTAATTAACAAACGCTTATTACTGTTCATGGGTCCCACGGTCTGTTGTGTTTGAAACGCAAGAAAAAAGGAAGCAGCTAGGAGCTGCTTCTTGCGTGGCAAAATGCTGAACCATGCTCTACTGTTCAGTGAATATTTTTTTTCTCTGAAAAAACCAGTGCAGTTAATTGATTTTACTCGCACTGTTCACGTGAACGTGAACAACAATTGTTTTTTGTTTTTTTTTTTTAAAATTAGTTTAAGGTGAATTAAATTTACTCGTACTGTAATTTCAATTTTATTCCTGATAATATTTTTCCTAATTTTATAGTTCTTATCGAATGAATTTTGTACGTAATGGAATTATAGATAGTTTTTTTGTTAAAGTAATTTTTTTTATATAAAGTATGATTTATTTCATGATGTAATAGCAATAGTTAAATCCTCAATATTTAAATTAAAAACCATCAATATTAATATATTTTTTTAAAATTATTTTATAACCTCAATTTCAAAAGCATTCTTAATCAAACACATTAAACTACTTTTTCTTCAACCTCAATTTCAACCACAGTTTTAACCAAACACCTATTTTTTCAAACCAACCTCAACTAAAAGTACTTTTTATAAAATAATTTTTTTTCAAACCACAACCATAATAGCTACCGCAATACCAAACACATTTTAGTGACTGAGAAAGTGTCTTGTTTGTGATGCTATTTTATAGGAGTTGTGGTGAGTATATTTTGATGTAAAGCCTATTTATAGACCATTCTTTCTTATTTTTCATTGTTAAGAACATAGATTTCTTTTTCAACACGTTTCTTTTGTTATTTTTTTTTATTGAGTAACAATATCAATATAACTCAAAATAAGAGATTGAGCCAATTAAAATTGAAAAATTCATTAAAAAAACATTTTTATAGTAAAATAAATACAATACAAAATGAGTTTTTCTTTTTTAATTAACATTATCCATCAATTCTTTGATAATAAAAAAACAAGATTAAGCAAAAAAAAAATATAAAGAAAAGAAAATTAACAACAACAGAAATCTGCTATGTAATCTTGAACCAAAATTGTAAAAAAATAATTGAATTCTTATATTATTGGAATGGTAGAACGAGGATAGGATAAATTCGATATCGACTAAAGTCAAATTCATTCAAATCTCTCTCTCTTTTTAACAGTAGTATTGATAAATAAAAATATGATATTGCGAAGTGAGAATTGTTGTTGGTAGGGTTAAAGTATTTTTTGAGAAACCAACCCTCTTAAGTTTTATTATATTTGTTTTACTAAAAAAATATATCTTTTCTAATTGTTTTTTTTTTGTTAACTATAATTTCTTTATTTTAGAGTGATATTGAGATATTTCATAAAACAGGGATAATTTAAATTTACACATTATTTTATTACCATTAAAAAAAATGGACGGAGGGAGAATATGAGCATAAATGAAAGATGCATGTGTTGTGTTGATGTGAGCAATAATGAAAGATATTAGACTAATTGAAATAAAAGTTTTAGGTGAAATTGAGACAACACATAAATTCTGATGGAGGGATAAATTAAAATTTACCCAATAGAATTATATTATAAAACACAACTACTAGTGATATGAACTAATTAGTAAATCACTATGGATTAGTGGGGATTATATATACATCATTTGAGAAATTTTTTTTTATTGTTTAGAAATCATGTATATAATGTAGAGTTACGTTTTTATTATTTTCTAAATCAACTTATATCATGTACTTGAAAATAAATACATCAATTGCATAACTTACATAATATATCACCTAGTATTTGATAGAGATATTAAAGCAATACTAAGAAACACTAATGTATTTATTTTATATATTCTTAGTTATTCTTCTTCTTCTTCATCATCATCATCTATTTTTAATTACAAAACTAAACATAAATTATAAAGTAAAATAATAAACTATAACGTTTTCAATATAATATTATGATGATAATAATTATATATATATATATATATATATATATATATATATATTAAACAATACAATTAGAGAAAATATTTTTTGTTATTTATAAAGTAAAATTGTGTTAAGAAGTAAAGTCTGAATAATTATATTTGTTTTGTAGGGTTTATAACAATTATAGATATGAACAAAATTTTAATTCAAAAATAAAAATACTAGGTTAAATGAATCCTTAATTAGCCTTATGGTTCCAGCCAAAATAAAGCCTGACCCACTTTGATCCATATCATACATGTTAATCATATTGACCCATCGTCGAGCCTTTGTTCATCTTCTTTCTTGGTAGTTAACGATAATCAGGTTGACACCTTTCAAGAGCTCGTTGTGGAGTTCTAAACTTTCAAATGACATGAGATTTTTAAATTTGAGACTAATCAGGTACATCCAAAATTTTTCATGAAAGTCACCAACATGTTATCATTGATCAACCAACACTTAATTTTTAAATTTGGGACTGTTCAGGTTGACACATTTGAACGAATGAATTTAGAGTTATATAACTTCAAATTGAGTAAGAATAGATCCAAATAAAAGGTCTGAATCCTCTCTATCAAATTCAAGTGGTCTCAAACAAAGATGACATCAGAATTGTTTAGACGAAGACTCGATAATAAGTGATTTAGTCAGTCCCAATAGTGCAACTATCATGCAAAAAAAAAAAGATTTGGTTTTCTTGTGTTCACAAAGGATACTCAATGAGTCCTTATCAAGGGTTCACAACACTCCTCTCAAGATTAAGAGGTCATATATGGATTCAAGACCTCCCAAAACCTTATAAATACTCCCCTCAAGATCAAGAAGGGGCTAGATAGAAAAGAGAAAAAGAAAAAAAATAAGAAAAAAGAGAGTAATATCCATAAGAAATATAAAAGTCGAGTAATATCTAGTCTGGATATAAGTTCACGTTGCTGGGTTTTGGTTTCGGGTGTTCTTCATATTCTTTAATTTTTTTTTTGTGTTTGATCCATTTTGTTCAAGAATTTTTGAGTTTTTGTGTTTTTTGAGTATTTAATTTGTTTTTTTGCTTTTGTTTTTTTTTTGGGTTAAACCAGAATTTTTGGTTCGGTTTATGGTCGAACTAAAAATTTCAGGTTGACTTAGTCAGGTAAAAAAAAAAAAATCAAAAAATATTTTCTTTTTTTCTTGCATATAGCTAAAAATCCTAAAGTTATTTAAGTTTTTTTTTTTAAAAAAAACCTAAAATACTTTGACATGTTTTTAAAAAAATATTGTATGAATTTTACAAGTTTGTAAATTTCCAAAGAATTAAGCGTACATTTCAAAAATACCAAAACTTTTTATGTTGTTTCTTTTAATACATGTGATTATGAACTTGTAAATAAGATATATTCTTGATATTAAATAAAAAAATAATTTATTTTTTTAGCATTAGAACATATAGGTTTTTAATCTGATAAGATAGAGATCTTCTTAGTGAGCAAACCAACTTTTTCTTAGTTTATATCAAACAAGTAAATAATGCAGTTTATCTCAGGTAAGATCTATTAGGGGTGCTAATACCTTTCATTTACACAATCAGTCCCTT
>Ga0325411_1004035_pt1 | contig 16527 bp, 11 predicted proteins | sample PopdelMetagenome_13_FD_206181 | JGI IMG/M metagenome (GOLD analysis project Ga0325411, IMG submission 206181) | Populus deltoides microbial communities from Bellville, Georgia, United States - Xylem-PdIQD-R4 | ecosystem: Host-associated > Plants > Phyllosphere > Stem > Wood/Secondary xylem...
ATGAAAAAGCCCATTTATCTATTTATTTTTATTAAACAAAATCTAATTCACAGCAAAATAAAAGTCAGATATCTAGTTTTTATTTATTTATAAAACAATATTGTTTTTAGTTAAAAATAAAACACTAAAACCACTTAGTTTTGAAATTGACTTTGCTCAATCGGTCAATTAGCGAATCGGGTTTTGGATTCGATCAGACCCCGGGCCCGTATGATATCTGTAGTCGGTCCCCACCTGAAGAAACGAGAGGCAGAGAGAAACCAAAGAGATGAGCTAACGGCATCGACAAGCCACACGATTCGATTCTCAACCATGATATATATATTGTTTCCTTTGACAAGTCGCAACACAAATTCCAATACCCATTTTCAGTTTCCTAGATTTTGAGTAAGTTTTAGTTCTTTTTCGAAGTGGGTGGTTTGATTTAGCTTAGCTTACCGTGTTGTAAATTGTCATCTTTTTTGTTGAATGCTGTACTTGGACGTCACTTTTTGTAGTATCATGGTGTTAGTGATTGTATTGTGAGGAACCCAGTTGGGGAATTGGTTTATTTGTTCTGAATCCACTCCGGTTTGGTTTGTTTTAGCTTAGTGTGTTTTACTTACTAGTGAGTTATACACTTGAATATGTTGTTTTGTGGAACGAGTTCTTTGTTTTTCATGATTTTGTTTAAAAATGGAGCTCAAGCTTGAGTTTCTAGAAGCCAACTTAAGGAGCGTTCATCTTGGTATAATGAATTCAAGTGGTCATGGTTCAGTTTTGCTTTTTTTGATCCATTTCTCACTTCTCTTTCGTAGTTTTGATCCACATTGATGCCATTTGTTTTTACTATTCGAGAAAAAGGTTACTTTTTTTTTTTGAATTTCAAGGAATCCTCTTATAAGTTGATTGCTTGTCAGAAATGGAAATAACCCTTATTCAGCTTAGCTTGGGTTAATTACTGCTCTTTTTTCCATGGGCGAATTTGGAGATTGAACTGCATTTTAATTGTAAAGTCTTACTTTCATGCAGAACATGGAAGCTTGGTGATTTTGATAAGGTTTATATTGAGTTAGCAAAAGATGTTGCCTGTTTGCTCTGCCACTCATTTCTCATTTGCATTTTTATTTTCATATTTCTTAGTTTTTTTAGCTAGTTTTAAGTTTATTTAAAGAGTTATAAAATATGCAATAATAAAATCTTGAATACTTACTGTTTTTCTTTTGTTGTTAGTATTCATTAGATAGATGGCTGTTACAGTTAGTTGAGGAATTAGTTGAATAACAGAGAGTTAGTTCGTTAGTCAGTTGCAAGGAAATAACAATATTTACAGCTATCTTGAAAACCAAGTAATAATTGAAGATCAATTTGCAGTAATTACAGAACTCTCTCTCCCTTTCAATCTCTTTTATTTCTCCCTCAATTTATTTTCTTCTGAACTTTTATTTCTCCCTTTCAATTTCTTTTATATCTCCCCAAATTTTCTTTTGAACTTTTTGTCCGCCCGTAGATTTTCATCAAAGTGCAGATACACCCCCCAGCTTTTCAACTCGACAGGCCTTCGGCTCTCATGATAACCTACCTTCCTCCCATGGCTGCCCAAAAAATGGTAGAATTTAAATGTAACTTCATTGCCAGAATATTTACGTAAATGATTTACCAAATCGAGCTCGTAGTGTAGAATCATGTGATCTGAGTCACTTGTCTTCAAGGAATATAATGCATAACGCCTTTCCCGGGAAGCGAAGACGACTTCATCATCACCATCATGCTCACCGTTTTTACTTTTAACATGGTAATCAAAAAATACAGCAGAACCACCATTGCTTTTACGGGAGGCAAGAGAGAATAGAAAGACAAGGCAAAAAGCAATTCCCTTGAGGTGATGACAATTTGAGGGCAACGTTATGGTGAGTGAAGATCCAATTCCTTTCTCACCGAACCATTCTGGAATTTCACTCCCCGGTAGAACCATTCGAATTGCGCCCTGTCTTGTTTGTCGGATCTCCTCTCCGGACTGTAACACAAAAGTCACATTTCGAAAATGTGATGAAGCAAGCAAGAAAGAGAGAAGAAAGAAAGACAAGGGGGTTTAGAGAGATACCTGAATTTTCAAATGCATTGCTGCTATCAGTGGTTTCTGATCCAATTTGAAGCAATTTGTAAAATCCATTAGATACCATAATCTGCCGATATTGATGGTTTCTAGTGATGCACAATCATGTGTTGTTAAATACCACATCGAAGGGGGAAGCTCAGGTAACGCTTTAATATGCGTTCCATTCAAAGCCAGAATTTTCAAACATACCATATCTTTGATTGACAAGGGTAGCTCTCCAATAGGTGTTCCATATAAATATAGAGTCTTCAAAGATATCATATGCTTAAATGATGAGGGTATCTTTTTAATGCCTGTTTTACTCAAGTCAAGATACTGCAAAGATTCCATAGGCACTGTGATTTCTGGGAAGTTTTCAAGTTTTGAGCAACCACTCATATTCAAATGGCGGAGTCTTATGAGAAACTGGATTGATGAGGGCACCTCTTTAATAGCAGTTCCACTTAGATTTAATTCTTCTATAAACTCTAAATTCTCTGGAAACTCGGTGATCTTTGAGCAACCACTTAGATAAAGACGTTCCAACTTGCGATTAACTGATTGTGGAACTTCTTTGATGGAAGTTTGCTCCAAACTTGGACAGTCCATGAGCATTAAGCACTCTAAATTTTTGGCCATTGATAGATCAATTTTTCTTAAATTTCCGCGTAGCTCAAGCTCGACAAGGTGTTCAGCACGAAAAGAAGGGGGCAAGGATTTCGAAGGGAATCCATACCATTTCAAATATCTCAGCTTATTAGGAAGATATTTGAGGCCAGTAGGAGGAAGGTGCATTTTATCAACTTTGGAGGAATGATTGATATTGAGAAATCTAAGACCATCCATCATTGCGAAGGCATCAGATTTCAAGTGTATGTGTCTCGATAACATGGCCGTGTTCAAAGATATGCCTTCAATTTCTTCAGTTCCCTGTTAAACAAGAATAAAGAATAAACAAACAATAATACAATCTACTCAAACACATCAACTTTTGAGCAAATACATGAACGACATTTAATGGGTGTAGCTTTAACCTTATTTTCCTCCAATACATGAACGACATCAGGAAGATGACATAACCTGCTACGTTTGCCAGGAAACTTAGATTCTGCACGAACAATGTTAAACGCCATTTCTTGTAGTAAATCATGCATTTCTAGAATGTCATAAGAAAGGTCACTAGTTGGAGTACTTATGAGACACTTATCAATTAGCGTGGTTATATCGAAAATCACAGACCGACCATATAAGCCATCTAATATTCTTGTTGCTTTGTCTTGCTCCCATCCTTTGAAGAAATGTGCTATGTCAAGAAATAAAGATTTTTGATCTGAATCCAACCCATCGTAACTAATTCTCAACGCCCTTTCGATTTGAGGGTCCTGAGCTAGTTTAGTCAATGCACTGCGCCATTCTTCGATGCTTTTACCATAGAGAGAGGAACCCAAAACTTTAAGAGCCAACGGATTGCCTTGTACATGCCTTACAATCTCATCTATCAAGTCTCTTTGATCAATTGTGGGGATGCAATTCTTCAAGGCTTTTGAGCTAAAGAGTTGAATAGCGTCTTCATAGTTCAACCCCTCAACCTCGTATGTTTCGTCTACTACATTCTTAAGCACTTGCTTGTCCCTACTTGTTAGGAGAACTTTACTGCCTGGACCAAATGAACTGTTTCGTCCCTCAAGCAAATCTCTCCATTCATCCAAACGCATTAAATCATCCACATCATCCATAACAATGAAAACCTTTATACGACGAAGTCTATCCCTCACAAAAGTATCTCGGAAACTCAAGGAGTCCATAGTGTTCAGAGTTTCTGGGCCAAGCAGCCGTTTAAGAAATCTTCTTCGCAAATCAGATTGTTGTCTAAAGTTTGCAAAAAAGATTCCTTCAAATCGAGAACGAACCTTGTTGCATACAACTTGAGCAATCGTTGTCTTACCGATACCACCCATTCCCCATATCCCTAAAATGATAACATCTGGAGATTCCATTTTTAACAAAGACTCAACTTTGTTAACACGAACATCAATTCCAAAGAGACCCGTAGTGTGACTTGAAGACATGGCTTGCAATTTGTTCATAACATCTCCAACGATTTTCTCAATAAATTCAGACTCCAGCCTAACAAACAAGAAGAAACATATAAACATACTCAAATATATAGAATATTATTTAAAGACAGAAGAAAACATTACATGTCCTCATAAAATATAACGTAAGGATTCCTAAGTATCTATTTTTTATCTCCTAAAACATAGTAATAATTACTTTTTAAAATATATTAAAATAATATTTTTTTAAAAAATAATATTTTTGATATAAATACATTAAAATAATCTAAAAACACTAAAAACAATAATTTAAAATAAAAAAATTATTTAATTTTTTTTTGAAACACAAAAACAAAAAACCACTTAATATCAATACAAGCCTTAATATTTACGCAAGCATTTCACTACAAATAATTTTTTGTTTATTTTTTAAAAAAATTATTTTTAATATAAACATATCAAAATAATATAAAAACACTAAAAAAAATTAATTTAAAAAAACATTTTAAAATACAAAAACAAACAACCACTTAATATCTATACAAATTAACATTCCGCTATAAATAATACTTTTTTATTTTTTAAAATATTTTTTAATATAAACAAATCAAAATATTCTAAAAACAAATATATATATATATATATATTTAAAAAAAAATATTTTAATACACAAAACAACCAACCACGTAGTATATATACAAGTGTTTTGCTACTACGTTTTCAAAATCAAATAAAATAAATATGGATTCACAAAGCTCATCATTCTCTATAATTTTAAATTAAATTACAAATGAACGAATATTTTCTCATGGGATATATTTCAAGAGCTTACTCAGAATTCCCTAAGCTCCATCCAGATAGATTGGCTGCATCCGTCAAAGCGACTCTGAAGCTCTGCTCTTTGTCCATCGTCAAAGCTTTCTTCTTTATCAATCTAGCCAATGCATCTCCAAAGCTTCCTGTTTGATTTCTTACATGGGATGGATCCACCTGGTAGAATACTGGAATAACTATCTGTCCATTATTTCTTCTATGCTCAATAACCTTTGCAAGCTCCTCCAAGCACCATTTGGAAGATGCATAGTTTTCAGAAAAAACAATCACAGAAAGCTTGGCTTCTTCAATTGTTCTCAGAAGTGATGCCGAAATCTCATCTCCTCTCCGAAGCTGATAATCTATGAAAGTTCGGATTTGTTTCCGATCCAAAGCAGCATAGAGGTGGCTGGTAAAACCAACACGAGTGTCTTCTCCCCTGAAACTAAGGAAGACATCATGATATTTAATTACTTGTGGCTGGGCGGTGGTTAAGGTGGAAGGAGTAGATGGTGATGGAGACATCATATTGTTTTGTGGAGAAACAGTCGAGGAAACAAGAGTAAGACTCTGGTGGTAAGGGAGGTCTGGAGGGAGAGAGCGGAAGTAACTCAAGGAAAAAAGATGAGGCTGATTTTGAAACAGTAGCGTAGGCTTTAGGTGTTTAAGAACCTGCCTTAGGTATATTTATAAATTATAGGCATCAAATCCAATTATTTTCTTAGAACATTACAAGATTGCACATTGTTGATTTCCTGGAAATTCCCCAGTTACAAAGTGATGTGATAGAAAAAGGCATTTATACGTTGTATTGACAGTGTTTTTATAAATTTAAAATTGCTAAGATTTATTTTTATTTTTTGAGAAATTGTTACGGGTATTCAAGATGTCTTTCTTTTATTCTTTATAATAAATTATTTATATATGCCCCTTCAAAATAAAAATACAAAAGTCAAAACTAAAATAACTTAAATGGTGGAGGTAAATTCTGCAGGTATAATGAAAAAGAAAATGTGTGACAGACAAACAGATGCGAAGAGGTAAGGTCGGCGTACGATCATATTATAAAATATAATTAAGGAAGGTAGACGGTAAAGAAAATATAAAACAAATAACTTTGTTTATACATTAACCGTCTGGATCCTTGAGAAGACATGGTAAAAGAATGGTCTGGCATGCCAACGTCACCGCGTACGACCCCTTCTTTTTGCCCTTTTAGCTTAGCCAAGGATGCTAGGAGAGTATTAATTTTTAAATTATTTTTTGTTTAATAATATATTAAAATAATATTTGTTTTAATTTTTAAAAATTATTTTTAATTACCTGGATGAAAGATACGATGCTGTACCGCCATAAACACACCTTGCTCAGTTAAAAATCCCGAGTGAAAGTCCCCGGAGGGTAGGCGGGTGGGGTGCTCGCTAGCTAGCCAAAATGCCACGACATAATTTTATCCTATAAAGACTTGGTAAATCTTGAAGCACGTTTTTGGCATGTATCAAGAGAAATTACTGTATGCTTCCGCTTTTTCTTTTTCTTTTATATATATATATCAAATCAAAAGGCTAAAGATATTACAAGTTTTTCGGCAATTTAGTTGCAACTTGCAAGTGTCAGCTATTAAAATATAAATTAAAAAAAATACTAAACTAAAATCCCTTTATGGAATAAAGATTATGGAAAGCATTTTGGAAAATCATCTCTAATTGTGTGTGTAACCATTCATGCTATAAAAGAGTCCAAAGAGAATCAAAATTCCCTAGCTATAAAATTTTTTATTTTTTAAAATTTATTTTTGATATCAGAAAATCAAAATAATATAATTAAAAGATAAAAAAAATAATTTAAAATAAACAAAAAATAAACAAAATTTAAATTCAAGTATTTTCTCAGGGCATTACAGAAGGTGCACATTGTTAGCTCCCTAGAAATTTTCCATGCATATAAGGTTTACAGAGGGTGCACATCTACTTGGTAGAGGGTGTTTGGTTGCGTGGTTGCTTCTGTGTTTGAAGCAACCACAGCAACTCACCCGTTTGGCAATGCTTCCACAGCAGATTTCTATTAGTGGGGCCTACCGTTAATTGTGGCACGTCCACAAGTTTGCAAGAAGCAATTTGTTACTTCTTGAGCTGGAAAACTCATGAACAGTGGAGCTAGCTCCACTGTTCATGGGTTTCCTTTAATGAACATTGGAGCATGCTCTACTGTTCATGGGTTTTTTCCATGGACAGTGAAGCATGCTCCACTGTTTCGGCTAGACCGGTCCGGTTCAACACTAAAAATACATTGAATCGGGTCCGATCTAACAAAATAAAAAAAATATTTTTTATTTTTAAGTGTGTTTTATTCGAAAAAAATAGTGTTAAACATTATTCAATGACACTATATAAATTAGATGAAGCTCGCTTGATGACGTAATATTTGCAGAATTTGATCGCAATCCCAATTTTATTTCTGATTATATTTTACATATATTGTTGCGCTCTTAAAAAATTTAATGGAACTCATGATATAATAATAATAGTTAAATCTACAATATTTAAATTAAAAACCATCAATATTAATATATATTTTTTAAAATTATTTTATAACCTCAATTTCAAAAACAGTTTTAACCAAACACCTATTTTTTCAAATCAATCTCAACTAAAAATATTTTTTATAAAATAATTTTTTTAAAACCACAACCACAATAGCTACTGCAATACCAAATAAACTCGTAATTTCCTGTATATAAAAAGGCTTCAGGTCTTGTTCTTTGTTTATTTGTGATTTGGTAGGGAGGGAAGGGCATCGAGTGTTCCTGAAGTCATCTGCCGATGATAGATTGTGTGTAATGAGCTGGAAGGAATATGTAAAAAGAAGAAGTAATTATTGATGGGGACGACGACTTGATCTCAAGTCTTCCTTGAAATTACGTGTTTCCTTTTTCCAAATATTTTCTCATGTACAGAGGTGTTGACTTCCCGGAAATTTCCCATGTACAAGAAGGCTTCAGCCTTCAGGTCTTGTTCTTTGTTTATTTGTGATTTGGTAGGAATGGGCATCAAGTCTTCTACACGCAACAATCAAGTGTTTGTTATTCGTTTTTTTTTTTTTTATCTGCATCGGTTAAAAACCAGACCAGCAATTAGCCCAGCAAACCCGTTTGACCTACAAGGTCAACTCCTTGATGTGATTTAATAATTATATAGGATACATTCCTATTAAGACTAAGCTACTTTGATAGGCTTGAAACAATTGAACTCTTAGAGCAATTGTTTTGTCTCTTTTTTACATGCTTCAAAATGCTATTTTATCATTTAAGATCATTGCTTTGTCCATGAAAAGGGTTTAGAACTTTAGACAACTTGCTATGTCTTCTAATTAAAAGTTTTAAAACTAGGATTGATGGGTGTTTTAGTCTTTTAATGTTTTAATAGTACATTGAAATAACTACATTGTTCTTTAAAAAAAAATTTGATATTAAGGGGTTTTTTAATATTTTTTTTAAGGTTTTTTAGTTATAATCAATGTGAATTAGGAGCAATTTAATCTTTTAAAAAATAAAAATATAATTAAAAAATAAAAAATAATTAATGTATGCGTCTGGAAGGCGTCCATACTCTACGAGCAACGCATGAAACATCTCTCAACCGACAAACACTGCCTTTTGTGACAGACCTGAAAGTGTCACAACATCATCTACTTGATAATGACAGAACAATCAGCAATAAATATTTTCTCAAGTACAAGGACATGCAGGAACAACAATCAGCAGATGTTCCAGATTCTCACACATTTGAAATGTATGCAGTCCTTTTAACAGTTAATCTGCATTGCATGGGACATGGAAAGTGAGCTCAGAATAGGAAAAAGATGCGCAGCCTATCATACTAGACTGAGCAATATTAAGCTGTAGCTCTCAACCCATTCAGTGCTGGATCAAGCGTACAGGTACAAAACAGAAGAAGCATAAAAGCAGCAGAGATGGTAACTTTTACAGGGTAATTGACTTCTCTGGATTCGAGGTCTCACCATCTGGTCCCTTTTTCTGCCCCATAACAACCATCGGTGGTGGCGATATTAAACCAGCTCTCATAAGAATGCCACGCACGGTATCTGTAGGCTGAGCACCGACAGATAACCAATACCTGCAGAAGCAAGTAGAAGAATAACCAAAATCAACTAAACAAGATGAAAGACATTGCGCCAACCCATTTAATCAAACAGGCAAATAGAAGCAGCCATACAAGAGCTTCATGCAAACTAAAGATTGATCCATCAGTTTTCTCCTCCTTTAATTCAAAATTGGCAAAAAGTGAACAGATAACTCTCTCATTGTGAAGTTATCTCCTGCCTAAAATAGATGCTTAGCAATTAAGAATCAAAAGCTAAACATGTTTATCTTGCTAAACCTCCAGCATTACCCACGACACCTTAAACTCCAATCTCCAGGTTAAACTTAGATACTAGGATAAATTTTTATTACCCCAAATACCAGAAACACAAACACAAACACAACAGAAACAAGGAGTGAAAGCATATAACTTAAAGAAGTAATACAGAATAAAATTGAACGTAATCAGAAAAAAGAAAAAAACTTACTTTACAAGGTCAACATTAAGACCCAATCTTCTAGCATCGCCTTGGCTACCAAAAAGATAAGCAAAAAAGCAAAAATAATTAAGCAACTTCCAATATTCAAGCCACTGCAAAAGCTAAGCTCACTAATCAACATATATATCTTCCCCTAACAGCAAAGCTAAAAATTAAGCATGATCAGTGCTTCAGTGACGAAAGGGAACGAACTTTGTTTCGTTTCCGGGTTTATGGATTGGATTCAGGCAGCATTACGACATAATCAAAAGGAAGGAGTGAAGCTTTGGTTACCGGAATATAGACTAAATACAGTTATTTCACTTGATGATACATAGGCAATAGTATTAGTCCTATCAATAATGTTGGCCTAAACCCAAAACATTCTAACTAAAAATTATTTTTCCCTATTCTTGATGACCTTTGTGCTTTAAAAACTTATTTTTGAGACTTTAACTGATGACAGAATAAACTATAAACAATCAGTGCTACCAGTGGTCATATTAAACTACATATACATAAGAAAATAAAATTACAAATGCATTACCCCACAAAGTTAATCATTCATAATTCGTATAGTAAACTGAATCCTTCTCAGAACTACTTGCTTCAAATCCTCATCATAAGTGTGTTACAAATTGCAGGGTAAGGTCAAAGTTAGTTAGTCATAGAGAAGGATTACAACAGCAGAAAGTTAGTAGTACCAGAAGAAGCAGCTAGTACAGGTATCTTGAAAACTACTTGAAGAACAATTTGCAGTAATTGCAGAACTCTCTCTCTCTCTCTCTCTCCCCCTTTCAATTTCTTCTATTTCTCCCTCAATTTTCTTCTAAACTTTTGTTTGTTAAGGAAGATCCTTAACAAAGTGCCTGCCTGTAGATTTTCATCAAGGTGCAGATATACACCACAGCTTTTCAACTCGCAAGGCTTTCGAATCTCATGACCTACTTTCGTACTCCCGTTGTCCACTTCATGGTAGAATTTAAATGTAACTTCATTGCCAGAATATTTACGGAAATGATTTACTAATTCGAGCTCATAGTGTAGAAACATGTGATCTGAGTCACATGTCTTCAAGAAATTGAATATACTATAGCTTTTCTTGGAAACGAAGACTTCATCATCACCATCATGCTCACCCTTTTTACTCTTAACATGGCAATCAAAATATACGCGAACTTCAGGATGATCATCGAATTCATAAAGCATCTCATGGGAGGGAAGAGGGAGTAGAAAGACAAGGCAGAAAGCAATTCCCTTGAGCTGATGACAATTTGAGGGCAACTGTATGGTGAGTGAAGATCCAATTCCTTTGTCACTGAACCATTCTGGAATTTCACTCCCCGGTAGAACCATTTGAATTCTGTCATATGGGATCTTATCTCCGGACTGTAACACAAAAGTCACATTTCGAAAATGTGATGAAGCAAGAAAGAAAGAGAGAAGAAAGAAGGATGGGGTTAAGAGAGATACCTGAATTTTCAAATGCATTGCTGCTATCAGTGGTTTCTGATCCAATTTGAAGCAATTTGCAAAATTCAATCCATCCCATAATCTGCCGATATTGATGGTTGATATCATGGTTTCTAGTGATGCACAGTCATGTGTTGTTAGAGACCTCAGCGAAGGTGGAAGCTCAGGTAACGCTTTAATATGTGTTCCATGCAAAGCCAGATATCTCAAACATACCATATCTTTGATTGATAAGGGTAGCTCTTCAATAGGCGTTCCATCTAACCCTAAACTTCTCAAAGATATCATATTCTTAAATGATGAGGGTATCTCTTTAATGCCTGTTTTACTCAAGTTAAGATCCACCAAAGATTTCATAGGCACTAAAATTTCTGGGAAGCTCTCAAGTTTTGAGCAACCACTCATATCCAATACGCGGAGTCTTGTGAGAAACTGGATTGATGAGGGCACCTCTTTAATAGCAGTTCCACTTAGATATAATGTTTTTACATCCCCTGAAATCTCTGGAAACTTGGTGATCTTTGAGCAACCATGCAGACCAAGATTTTCCAACTTGCTAGTAATTGATTGTGGAACTTCTTTGATTGAAGTTTCCTCTAAATATAAGCTTTTCATATTTTGTGAAATCGTTGGACACTTGGTCATATCTAGGCACCGACTTATAGAAAGTACTTTGAGAACCTTTGAATCAAGCATTGGAAAACTTCTAAGATTATAGCAAAAATTGAGATCAAGTTCTTCCAGCTTGTCAAGATATTGAAGAGAAAACGGAACCTCGGTTAAACTTGGACAGTCTACAAGGCGTAAGGACACCAAATTTCTGGCCTTTGATAGATCTGGCAATTCCGTCAAATATGGAGAGTAAGATAGTACAAATTTTCGTAAATTTCCAACATCCTGTCAACAGGAAAAGGCATAATTAGAAAGTTAGCACCTCCAACTACATATTTCTGATCATAAATCTGCAGCAATTAAATCATACCTGTACTCCGGTCCAAAGTTTTTCAACCTTGCTCCTGCTTAAGTTAAGCTCGACAAGATGTTCAGCACAAAAAACATGCGGCAAGGATTTTGAAGGGAATCCATCCCAGTGCAAATATCTCAGCTTATTAGAAAGATATTCGAGGCCAGTAGGAGGAAGGTGCATTTTATCTTTGTTATCTTGGGACAAATGACCGAAAAAGAATTTGATAAATCTAAGACCATTCATCATTGCGAAGGCATCAGATTTCAAGTGTATCTGTCTCGATAACCTGGACATGTCCAAAGATATGCCTTCAATTTCTTCAGTTCCCTGTTAAACAAGAATAAAGAATAAACAAACAATAATACAATGTACTCAAAAAATCAACTTTTCAGCAAATATGAAACCTCTCAGTTAGTATGTCAGAGCAGAGAAAAGAAGATATCTAAAGACTTCAACTTTAACCTTATTTTCCTCCAATACATGAACGACGTCAGTAAGATGACACAACCTGCTACGTTTGCCAGGAAACTTAGATTCCGCATGAACAATGCTAAATGCCATTTCTTGTAGTAAATCATGTATTTCTAGCATGTTACGAGAAGTAGTTATGAGACACTTATCAATGAGCGTGCTTATATCGAAAATCACAGGCCGGCCATAAAAGCCATCTAATATTCTTGTAGCTTGGTTTTGCTCAAATTTTCTGAAGAAATGTGCTATATCAAGAAATATGGATTGTTGTTCTTGATCCAACCCATTGTAACTAATTCTCAATGCATTTTCAATTCGAGGGTTCTGAGCTAGTTTATTCAATGCACTGTACCATTCTTCTGGGCTTTTACCACAGAGAGAGGAACCCAAAACTATAAGAGCCAACGGATTGCCTTGTACATGACTTGCAATCCTTTTTATCAAGTCTCTATGATCAATTGTGGGGATGCAATTCTTCAAGGCTTTTGAGCTAAAGAGTTGAAGAGCTTCTTCATAGTTCAACCTCTCAACCTCGTATGTTTCGTCTACTATATTATTAAGCACTTGCTTGTCCCTACTTGTTATGAGAACTTTACTGCCCGGACCAAATGAACTGTGTCGTCCATGAAGCAATTCTTTCCATTCTTCCAAAGGCATTAAATCATCCACATCATCAAGAACAATAAAAACCATTTTACGACAAAGTCTATCCCTCACAAAAGAATCTCGAAAGCTCAAGGAGCCCATTTTCAGAATTTCTTGGCCAAGCAGCTGTGAAAGAAAGCTTCTTTGCAAATCAGCCATGGGACGTGCTTTTAATTCTTGCCTAAAGTTTGCAACAAAGATTCCTTCAAATCGAGAACAAACCTTGTTGCACACAGCTTCAGCAATCGTTGTCTTACCTATACCACCCATTCCCCATAGTCCTACAATGAGAACATCTTGAGATTCCATATTTAACAAAAACTCAACTTTGTGAATGCGAACATCAATTCCAAATAAACCCGTAGTGTGACTTGAAGACATAGCATGCAATTTGTTCAAAACATCTCCAACGATCTTTTCAATAAATTCAGACTCCAGCCTAACAAACAAGAACACACATATTTGTTAGTCAGAATGGACCAGACTAGAAGAAACAACAAACATATAAACATACTCACTCCTTAGTAGCTACATCTATACATAGTAGGCACGTATAGGATCTGAATTATATGGTGGGAAAGAAAGGAAGAGCCTCCATCTATATTCTGCTCTTTAATAAGGTGAGCATGTATTCATAAACCTGGACATGATTCTCTTACTAGGCCTCTCGAGTGAATGCATTTGAGTTCAGAAATATGCAGCAGCTCCCTACTTATCTCATGCTACAGTTAATCAATCTTTGAAACTGGAAACTACTTGTAATCGGTGTTTATCTAGGAAAATCAATGACATGCAAATGCATAAGATGTTTTCTCATATCATCGTATATAGAATCATCTCAATAAAAAACAAAGTCGAGGAGATCTCGAGATATAATTTATATTATTTTCCAAGACAACGGAATCCTTTTTCACCTCAGATTAATAGACTATTAATGCCCTAATTTCAAGTGAAACGATAGAAGAAAACATTGATTGTCCTGATAAAATTTAATATAAGGATTCCTAAGTATCTGCTTTCTGTCTCCTAAAGCTTAAGATCTGTACAAGTGTTTCGCTACAACGTTTTCAAAATCAAATAAAATAAATATAGATTCACAGAGCTCATCATTCTCAATAATTTTAAATTAAATTTCAAATCCTCAACAAATGAACGAATATTTTCTTATGGGATATATCTCAAGAGCTTACTCAGAGTTCCCTAAGCTCCATCCAGATAGATTGGCTGCATCCGTCAAAGCGTCTCTGAAGCTCTGCTCTTTGTCCATCGTCAAAGCTTTCTTCTTTATAAGTCTAGCAAATGCATCCCCAAACCTCCCTGTTTGATTTCTTACATGGGATGGATCCACCTGGTAGAATACCGGAATAACTATCTGTCCATTATTTTTTCTACGTTCAAAAATCTTTGCAAGCTCCTCCAAGCACCATTTGGAAGATGCATAGTTTTCAGAAAAAACAATCACAGAAAGCTTGGCCTCTTCAATTGTTCTCAGAAGTGATGCCGAAATCTCATCTCCTCTCCGAAGCTGATAATCTATGAAAGTTCGGATTTGTTTCCGATCCAAAGCAGCATAGAGGTGGCTGGTAAAACCAACACGAGTGTCTTCTCCCCTGAAACTAAGGAAGACATCATGATATTTAATTACTTGTGGCTGGGCGGTGGTTAAGGTGGAAGGAGTAGATGGTGATGGAGAAATAAGACGGCTTCGTATGATGAATCTCCAGATATAAACAAACAAAAAGATAGAGAGAAACAAGAAAAACATCGCCATTGTTTTGTGGAGAAACAGTCGAAGAAACAAGAGTGAGACTCTGGTGGCAGGGTAAGTCTGTAGGGAGAGAACGGAAGTAACTCAAGGAAAAAAGATGCTGATTTTGAATCAGTAGCTTAGGCAGATGTATAATTGTAATAATGGGGGTTTCAAATCCAAATATTTTCTCATGTACAGAGGGTGCACATCGTTGACTTCCTGGAAATTCCAATGTACAAAAAGCCTTTTGTGATATGGGCCATAAATATTATTATAATGGTTGTGATGAATTGATTGGGAAGAACTTGTTACTCTACCCCAATAATAGACACGCAGCAATCAATTGTTTTGATATTTTTTTTCTTTTTTCTTTGATTTATTTGGTGATGTGGAGCCTTGGCCGGATCTGTATCTGTCAAAAACCAGACCAGCAAATGGCCCAGTCAACCTGAAATCTGGATGATCCAGTGAAAACTGACAAAGTTATCTACACATACCATGCAATGATTATTTGAGAACCTGAAAATAAACCCAATAAGACTTCAAAGTCCAGATCTTTAAAATTAGAAAAAAAATATCTTCATGTGAACTGAGCATATGAAAATAATAAGAGAAGGGTAAGAAGAAAAAGAGGGAACCTGCTAAGGGGTCAAGGAAACCAGCAACTTGAAGGTGTTTGCAATCTCTTGGAGTATGGCTATCAGCAGCAACAATTCTGTCAAATACCCCGTTTTTGCATCCCAGTCTTGCTAAACGAATTTTCAACGCCATTTTCTTGGGCTGATCTTCTTCAAGTGAGAAATGGGAGAGTGAATTGCAGAGTGAGGGAGAGAGGGAGGGCGTGTTCGTGGATATGGGTTTTTATACGGATAAGGAGGATTGGATGGTTTGCGGATATGGGCTTTTGTACTTCTTTCTTGTCAAAACTGTGCTGTTTTTACCACATTGCGCCTAATTGATCCCTCTGTTTTTTTTTATAAAAAAAAAAATTGTCCCTTTTGCAATTGTTCGTTTTCGTTCTCAACGTTTTTTCATTTCAATTTCATCTTCATATAATTACTTTCAACTTGTTTGACACATTGTTTTTGTAATGTCAAAATAAGTCTCTACTTAGGATTGAATAATTCCCCAATCCATCCCTGGATGGAAACCCCGCGACAGGCAGATATCAAGATTTTACCACAAAGCGTCGGCTGGTTCTGCTTTCACGTTGAGATTATAGAAGAGGGTTTTTTCTTTTTAGTATTCCAAAGGAAGGAGATTGTCCTGAACGATGCAGAATATATATACTTCCAACCATCTAGCTTCAATTATCATGCTATAACATGCTTCTGCGAAGCAAGAAGCCAGCTTGAAGCTATTCATTCCCTGTGCTGTCAGTCATCATTCTTGCAAATCACAAACGTTTCATGCCAAGTAGAGCCTTCTTATCAATTTAGTGCTCCAAACACATGTCCTGGGAAACGTTACAGCTCTTTCATATTTAGGTAGCGAGAAAATCCATTACTTTGAGGTTGAGTTTTTGTACAAGAAATATACTACATGTGACTGTACATCTGTAGTATATATTTCTTTCTTTTTTCAGACTGGCAGAAACTAATGAGCACTTCCTATTGTTGTTTTCTTCGGTGTCCGTCGAACTTTTTTCAAAGAATATCATGTTCAGGGGATGAAGAAGAACCTCATCCTCATT
>Ga0325411_1004039_pt1 | contig 16510 bp, 5 predicted proteins | sample PopdelMetagenome_13_FD_206181 | JGI IMG/M metagenome (GOLD analysis project Ga0325411, IMG submission 206181) | Populus deltoides microbial communities from Bellville, Georgia, United States - Xylem-PdIQD-R4 | ecosystem: Host-associated > Plants > Phyllosphere > Stem > Wood/Secondary xylem...
CCCTTCCCTAATTAAGCACGTACGACTTGCATGATTAGATATAATGGATCATGTAATGCAATTATCCATTATATATCTGGTTGCTTAATTCTTAAAATCATAATTATAACTTAAAGACTCGTTACATTATAAGCACTACATTAAAAAAAAAAAAAACTATGTAATGAGCCATTCATGATTAAAAGTAATCATGCAAGGATCTAATTGCAAAGATTTTTATTATAAAGACTAAATTGTATCTTTATAACATACAAGGATAAAAATTCCAAATAAGGACCAATCTGTGAGTGAATTATAAATTAGGGATTGAATAGGTTTTTAAAAAACTACAAGAACGAAAAGAAACTTTACGATGTACCCCGTTGCATTACTAATAGTTAGTTTTGCAAATAAATAAAATAAAATAATTCTATTACACACTTAATTACGTAATAATACATTTCATCGTGCAAAGATGATTTCTATCGCTTCTCGGCTCTATATTTTGACATCAGTTAAGTGGCCCGGCCCATGATTATAGTTTTATATGGGGCTCTAAGGAAAGGCCCAATTACAGCACTAAATATTATTTGTGGGCCAGAACTAAATATTTTGTTTGGGCCAGAAACTGAACTAAAAGTTATCAGTGGTGCTCTGCAGTAAAAAGGAAAAAAGACAAATGGCAAATTGCTAGACAGAGCCTCTTCGTGTTAGGCAGCGATGGAGAGATGGGCAAGGCTCCGACTTCAGTCCTTTGCATCTCTATTCTCACGATAACAAATAGGGCCTTTGAGTTACATTCTGGAGGCCATTATCTCTATTTCCCATTCCTACGGGCTTCCAAGAAGAAACCTGTCGAAATTAACCGGTGGTGTTTTTGCTTGACTTTCCCTTTCCCCTTCTTTACCGGCCAATCTTTAATGATACGGTTTTCAAACTCGGTTGGGGTCTTGTTTGGTTTAAAATTTATGGGTTTTCAAACTCGGTTGGGGTCTGGTTTGGTTTAAAATTTATGGCCTGAATTTTTCAAGCCAATCATTGGATTAGTGGATGAGTTCCAGGTCCGCCCGGATGTTTTTTAAAACAATATCATTTAAAATAATAATAAAAACTTTTAGAGTCGACATGGTCGGTTCTCACCTGAATTTCAAGTTATTCGTTGAATTATTAATTTATTTAAATTCAATTAAATTAATCTTTAACATAAATTAAAATAAAACCCAACTCAAATTATATCGAGTTAATGAATAATTTGATCAACCTCCTGCGCAACACGAGTTGAATAACTTTACTCTCTAATGCCATACAACCATGACAGCGTTTCCAACAGCTAGCTTAAGAAATTGTCCTCAGGACACGCAGAAGAAATTTCTCAGATGTAAGACCAGACATGGTAGTATCACAGACGTTCTCACCGAAATCTAAGCTCACAATAATTCCACAACACCCTGTCACCCAATAGAAAAAAGAAAACAAAATTCACAACGACTTGAACCAGAAAAGAAAAAAAGAAAAAAAACAACAATCGATCTCGGTGTGTTTGATATCTATGACCTATCAATCGTTAGGGCAACATACTGTTATTGTCATAGGTTTTTCTTTTTTCCTTTTTAATGATGACCGGAGCCTAACCCTAGGTACGGTATAGGTTAGAAAAAACCTATATAGCACCAATATATATATATATATTGGTATGTGATTTTTTTTCCTTCTTCGAGTTTTTTTTTTTTTTTGATAATTTGACCCTTGATTTAGTTTCTTGTGTCGGTGTTCAGCATGGTTATTTCATTACACAAGACAAAAATAAAAGCTCGGAAAAAGATTGTGGAAGAAAAAAAAAGAAAGAAGAGAGAGAGAGAGAGGGGATAGGAGAGAAAACGCCCAAAAAAGCATTCAACCCGGTAGAAATTAAGCTCATCGAAGAAGAGAAGGTGAATCCATAATTGAATTAGAAAACCCATAATTTTATTTCGATTTCGAACCCATTTTCTTCTCTTTATTTTTCTTGCATGGTGAGAAAACTATAAATGATGGTGAGTCTATGATTTGGGATAATTAGACTCACAAATTCAATAACCTAACAAAGAGTTCATGGTCCATATTACAAAAAAAAGAAAATAATAATAATAATAATAATAACAACAAATTAAAAGGATAAGATTAAAGGTAAGACACTTACATGGTTTTATTTTCACTAATAGTAAAATAACTAAAGAATGAAGTACAAAATATGCATTTTTCTACACAGCACCGTCTCATAGAGGAGAGCAACCATTTGAGGTGCTAGCACCGTCTCGTAGACCACGGAAATATTCATGCATCACGAGGATGTTTGAACATTCCTAGTAGCTACAGGATATCAAAAATTTGAGTCGCTTGCACATGAAATCGCATACTTTATTTGATTTTTGATAAGCTACTAGAAGATCTCAACTATTTGATGATTTCTTGGCTCTAAGGTCAACTTAGCTATTTTCTTCTTAGTGGAATGTAAAGTGGGAGTGGAAGGCAACCCATGTTAGGGCGTAGGGTTACCCTAGATCACATTGTGTAAAATGTGGGAGTACGGAGCCTAAGTTTTGAAACATGTTAATTAAACAAATATTTGTTGTTATGCCCATTGTTTTAAAACATTTTTGACTTCATTTGGTGGTTTTAAAAAATTAAAATATATAAATAGTTTATTGATTTAATTTAAATTTAATCCGGATAAAATTAGATTATTAATTTTTTAAAAAAAATATTTAAAAATTAACTCTAGATTAAGTTTTAAAACTATATAAATATCTTATTCCGGCAAAGTTTAATTTAGCTTTTTTTAAGGTATACGAGTCTATCAATTTTTAATTTTTTTTTTTTTATCGATTATCCCTCTTATATTTCATTCATTTTATAATTTTATAATAAGGTACTTCAATCATCATTCATTAACAAAAGTAATAATAAATATAATTTAATTTATAAGCTTCAATTTTCCTACAAAAGTACAATCAGTTGACGATAAACTTTATAAAACTTGAAGTACGGAGGATGTTTAATTATCTTTTAAAAACAAAATCATTAAATTAAGTACGATGAACGCTAATAAAGGTTGTTTAATTATTTTTTTTATACTACAAGGATTAATTAATTTATATTAATACATCACAAGGACTGAACATAATTAGCTCATAATAAACACTTAAAGTATTTGAACGAACCACTCAATTCCTTGAATTTAATGGCCATTTAATTATCCGCTGCATAAAAAACCTTCGGGGTTGTTTAATAATCTTTTTATACTACAAGGATTGATTAATTTATATTAATACATCACAAGGACTGAACATAATTAGCTCATAATAAACACTTGAAGTATTTGAACCACTCAATTCATTGAAATTAATGGCCATTTATCCGCTGCATAAAAAACCTTTGGCATTGTTAACTATTCATAATTTTCTAAAATTCCGTATGCTGATGAATGAAAGGTTTTTTTTTTTTTAGTGTTTGGATATAAGATATCACACGCTTGCATTAATGTTTTTTTCTGTAAGAGGTCAAGCAGTTGATTGATGATTGATAATAAAGACTCAACACTTATAAAACAGTCTTTTTTAATGGAATTTAGAGACCATATGATGATAAAGTCGGTAATTTTTAATATGATATTGCAATAAATAAAAAAATGAGTTTTAAATTTTCAATAACAAGAATATTTGTTTTTAGTTTGTGCATGGTAAATACCCTGTAAAATAAGAGTATAAATACTTTAGAGAATATGAAAAGTGTGGACCCTTTTCTTGGGTAATTCAGAGAGAGTATATAATCTCTGAATTTTATCATGTTACTTGAATGGGAGGTTCGAGCTTCACTTCTTTCTAATAGCAATAATGAGGGATATATATTCCTTATACAACATTAATGAGGGGATATATATACCTTACATAAAATTAATGTTAATGAAAATATGACAAACTATTTAGAGACTTTTATGTACACAAGGATGTAGGGAGATGATCATTCTTGATTTTTAATATTTTATATTAAAAAACATGAGAATAAACAAACAAATCCACGTGACCTAACATAAAGCCTAATAAAATTATCAACTCTATATATATATTTAGTTTGGAATGATTCCAAACGTAAAGGTCATGAGTTTGATGCTCTGTCAGACTCATATGCATTTGGTTTCAATACGTAACTGAACTTAAGAATATTTGGACCTGATACATTCCCAGACCCACATATACTTGGGCTCAGTAAGTAGTTGAACCCAAGGATGTTCGGGTTTGACACCTTCTTAAACTCATATGCACTTGGGTTTAGCGCATAGCTAAACAAAAAAATATTAGGTCTGGAACCTTGATGGACCCATATGTATTTAACACTACTAGAAAACCGATAAATACAAACGGAAATACCAAGGGAATATTTCCGTCAGTAAATTTCCGAGGGATTTTACTGACGGAAATATTCCCTCGGTATATACCGAGGGAATTACGATGGGAAAAAAATTAAAACAAAGCAAAAAAAATGATGATGTCTCAGGATTTACCAACGGAATTACCGACGGAATTTATTCCGTCTTCCGTCGGTAAACTTGTTTACACTGTTCATCATGTCAATTACAAAGGGAATCACCGACGGACAAAATCTGTTGGTATTTTTTAGAGAGCTCCAGAACTGTTCACTTTCCAATTGCACTGTTAATTGTTGTTCTTTACGGATAAAATCACCGACGAAATTAAAAGTCGTCGATGTTATTTGGCGGTTTTCTAAAAAAATTCAATTGATTTAAAATTTTTATTCAAATATTACAGACGGAATCCCCAACGGACTGAAAAATCGTCGGTAATTGTTGGCGGTTTCTGAAAACTTTTTACGAAATTGAAAATTTAAATTAAATATTACCGATGGAATTACCGACGGAATAATTAAAAAATATTAATATTCAATTATCCGTTGGTAAATCCGTCGCTAACACGCCCCAATAAAAAGCCTGAGTCCCTTTATTTCACAAGAGACAAACTTATTTCTTCTTCTTCTTCTACTTCTTCTTCTTCTTCTTATTCCACTTCTACTTCTTCTTCTTCACTATATGTAAAAAACATCAATATCTATTTCTTTCTCTTCTTTTATCTCCTCATCTCCTTCTCTTTTCCTCCATGCTCGAGTATGTCTTCTTCTTCTTCTTTCTTCTATTATCCTCTTAGTTTTTTTTTAATTAATATGCTTTATGAAATTTTTTCTCTCTTCTTAGCTTCACTTGCAACTACATTAAGGTAAGATTTTTCTTCTTTTTTTCATGATTTTTTTTCACTATATTTGTTTTTTATTTCATTTTTAATTGTTTTGTTCTTAATAATTGTATAAATGTTGTTGTGAGATTTGTTTTTTCACATGAGATCAATTTTTAGTTGATTTATTTATAGGATTTTTAAATTTTTAGCAATTGCAACTTCATTTTTTTCATATGTATTTTTTTAGTTGAATTTATTTTTTTTATTTATTTGTTGCAAATTTTTTTGAGTTGATTTTCTTTTTTTTTCAAGCATTTTTAGTATATATTATACAGTGTTGATTTATGTTAATTTTATTATTTTATAATTTTATAAAATGAATTTATTTTTTAAATGTTTTTAAATAATTACCGACAGAATTGCCGATGGAATTTCCATCGGTAATTCCGTCGGTAAATCCGTTGGTAATAAAAAAATTATTACCAAGGGATATACCGACGAAATGAAGCGGGTAATTTTTTTTTTTTATTTCCGACGGATTTACCGATTGATAAAAAATTACCGATGAACGATTCACCGACGGAGCATTTTCATCAGTGATTCCGTCGGTAAATTAAAACTGTTAAATCTTGTAGTGTAAGTTTGAAGTGTAGCTGAACTTAAAAAGATTGGATGTGACACCTCGCTAAATCCACGTGTGCCCAAAGATGTTGAGTTAGAAAGTAAGTTAAGCGCATATTCTTTATCCTTGATGTTCTACTTAGTATAGATATATTATAACCTTTTTAATTATGAATTTTTAAGTAAATATATTAAGGGATAATCACCCTCTTTTTCAAGGGATTTTTTTGGAATAAGCAGAATTAACTCTTGTGGCATTAAAAAGAATAACAAATAAACAAATTTCACCAACCAAACCAAATTTCCCCGAAATTCTTTTTGACACTGACATTTTCCTTCTTCAAGAAATGTGGGCAGTTTAAATGAACTTTTTTTTGTACACCTCTTTTTCCCCGGTAAAGTTATTAAATCATGCCTAACTTAAAATTGATTTAAATCTATCTAGAATAATATTATTATTTTAATTTTTTTTTAAAGTCAAATCAGATTTTAATTAATTGAATCAATTAGATCTTAAATTGACCTATCAAATTAATAAAAATATATCGAATTAACTCTGATTTGATTTAATTTAATTTAAAATTTAACCTGAGCTAGAAATTTCACTAATGAATCACAAAATTGACAGGAAGACCTAATTAAATAATTTTGCTCTGCAGTTTTGCCCCATCTACGTGAATTTTAAAGCGTGGAGCTCTAGTCCTCCATCATTGAGAAGAGCAATGCACTCGAGAAAAATGAATCAAATGAATGGTGTAAGAAGCTACTACTAATTAAATAATTGTTAGGTGGAGAGGCATAAAGCTTCACGAGTTGAAAAAAGCTCACACTCGATAAGTACATTGCAAATTGAAAACTGAGTAAATTTGTCCATCTCAAGTCACTAGAAGGGGGAAAAAAGGAAGAAAACAGGTGGGATTGTGACACAAAAAATTATAATTTCCTTGCAAATTACACATCTTGCATTGAAAAGAAACGGGATTTGATGGTGAGATCCTTTGAAATGCAGAAAAACAAAATATTCTTACAGTTGGAGAGCATGAAATAACGCCATGGTTGGTGAAGCAAATGATGGGTTTTCTTCACAGCCTGTGTTTTCTTTTCTCCCCTGCAAAGAAAACACCCTTAGATCAGGTTAAAGAGACCTAAAAATTAAAGGTTCATGGAGGTGAAACTTGAAAGAGATTACAGGGGTCCAATTGGAAAGGGGGTGATAGAACAGCAACATCCTCTTATAAGTAAATAGGTCACCTACCCTAATGATCACTAAATACCCTACAAAACAACAATATATATAATTATTTGCCCATTGGTAGGGTAGGGCCTCGTCTTGGTGAGATAAATCGCACACTAATTCGCGGAAGCTCGAAGCTTTTCCTTCCATCAGGGACATGGATTTCAGGATTTTGATTAAGACAATTGACCTACAAAATTCCATTACACTAGTGGGCTAACCGCTAACTGAAGTTGGAGGTGGGATTTTCAGGTTTGTGATAGTTTGATAGCGGTTGTTTTTTAAAATATTTTTATTAAAATAATATTTTTATTTGTTTTTTAAAAATTATTTTTGGTACTAGCACGTTAAAATAATATTAAAATACTAAAGAAAAAATTAATGTGAGGTAAAGAAAAAATAAAAAAATTTTAATCTTTTTTCAAAACACTTTTGAAATATAAAAACAAATAAATTTATATTATTATTGTTTTAATATTTCTTACAAGAGAAATTCCGGAAATATAAAACACAAAGAGGAAAATGCTCATCTAATATTTTTACGTACTGTGAGGTGTAGGACTAGTGATTAAAAAAACATTTTTTTTCTTAAATTTTTTAGATCCAGATTTTAAAACCAGTATTGAGAAGATTTATTAAAATATATTAAATTGATGCGAAAAATATACCTTTAAAATTGTTAAAAAAAGAAATTAATTAAGCTATTTTGGAAGTCTCATTATCAAATTAAAAATATATTCTTGGAACGATAATTTATAAACAGTGTGGGGGTGGTTGACTATGCACAACACATTTGCTATCAAATAGAGAGGTCGTGTTTAGGTAGCGTTTAATTATTACTTAAAAATAAAAGAGATAAAAATAAAAAGACGAGACTTATCTCTTTATATATATTGTTTATTTTAAAATAATAAAAAATCATTTTAAATACACTTATTTTATGTTGCATTAAATACCAATAAAAATAACCATTTAGAGGGAGATAGCAGCAGCAACCACCACCACCAACACTAACACCAACAAGGGGTATGTTTGGGAACGCAGTTACTGCTATGTTTTTAAAAAATTTGAATTTTTTTCTTAAAATTTAATATAGTTTGTATGTTTTGGATCGTTTTGATGTGCTGATGTTAAAAATAATTTTTTTTAAAAAAAAAATCATTGATATACATTTTGACACGAAAAGTTATTTGAAAAGCACCTGCAACCACACTGCCAAACACGCTCAACAACAACAACATCAACAACAATTATTATTATATATATTTTTTTGCATAATTGCATAAGGTTCAACCTTTTTCCCCTTGGAGAATTTTGCCAGATTGTCAAAGGTCAAATGGAATTTCTCAACGAATTTTAGTATTGGCAAATAGTTGTCAAGTTATGTATTTCCAACAAGTTACCACCACTTCTTTCATCATAATTTTTTAATAGTGGAGGAAAACCAGCCCTCCCTGGAGTGTGTTTGGTATTTTAATACTTTTTAAAGGATTTTTTACTCAAAAATATATAAAAACAATTTTTTTCTATTATCTGAAGCATTAAAACTATAAAAAAAATTAAAAAATAAATTTAATAATTTTTAAAATACATAGAAAAATAAACAATGTGAATGGGCGAAACAGACAAGGAGATTAACAGTTGGAAAGATATCAAACAGTAATCCCTATGCACATTTGATTATGATTAGAGCCTTTGAAACTTTATGGGGACAAGACTTGTCACGTAAACATTTTCTAATCATCAGTAATATTATAATACTATAGAATAAGCATGTTCTGTACAAATTTTATAATCCCTAGGGGCACAGCGCATTCATGGCATCTTTCTGGTGACTGAATAAATAAGAAGACTACAAATTTTGCAGAGCAATTATAGACCCTTGAATAAATAAATAAATAAAAACAGCTTGGCTGCAAGGCAGAAATCTTTTGTTAAACCCTAGAAAATGGAGTTTTACTAACAACCTCACAGGAAAAGATTAGTCTATTTCCAAAGGGTATCTTTCCATACATGAATTCCACCAAACCAAACCCTTTCCTCCCTTTTTCCTATTCACTAATACTTTTAAAAGTAGAGGGGATGATAAAGCCCTTCGATTCATTGAGTCTAGTCAGAATCTCACCACTGCCAACATGGGATTCTTTTGATGTTCATAAAATAATTATTTTTCTTTTCTTTTCTTTTCTTCAATGGTTAGTTGTAGGATATGCGGTGCGATTGTAAGTGTTCTTCAATTAAAAGGGTAGTAGCAGTATTAAAAGGTTAATACTGTGCAGCGATGAACAGTTGTTTAAAGTTTTTTTTTGCTTCATCGGCCTTTTTAAACCGCGACGTAAAAAAATCTACTAACTTCTAACTTCCAATCTCTGGCTGATTGATGAGTACTTTGACATTAAAAAAGGGGGAACAGAAACTTCTGTTTGTGGTTAATCGATGAAAATTACAGGAGGCCAGTAGTGTGTGCCAGAAATCATGCAATTGTTGACCCCAGCTCAAGATAAACCAATGTCATAATCACTCAAATCAGACTTTTACAGAAAGTCCTCAGCATAGACAGCTGGTTACAACATAAGAAAGAATCAAATCCTAAAGATTACACAATCTAGCATCGCTTAATTATGATGATGCTTCTATTTCCATGGTCTTTATCTGTACATCAATGTACAGACAGATAGAAAAAGACAGGTAGTGAAATTCTTCATTTACTAATTAGAATCGTATCTTACATCAAATCTGGTGCTGCAAGACTTGGCACCAAGATACATAAGAGCTAGGCTAGGATTTTACAGTGGATACTTCCAAGAAACTTGAAAAAAAGGATCTTGAGGGGGGGAAAAAATCAGGAATATGTAAAATCATGGGGAAAAAAAAAATTCTTCCTCATCAACCTAATGATAAAATTGCTTAGTGATTCCTGGGTTGGTCCATATAAGATTTCTTGTATGTACAGCGCCCTTTCTCTCCTTCTTAATTTTGGACTGAAGAATGGTGATTAGAGCTCGATTTTCATGTGGGATACTTGATTTGAACCTGCATTAAATGAATGCTTGTCATGAACAAGAACTTTATTTTCATAGTTTTGGAGACTAGTTCAAAGCTTTGATGATTCCTGCCTCTCTTTTTCTTACCATGGAAATTTTGTGGCAGAAATGTTTCCAGGTTTGGATTCTGGCCATAACCCATCTGAACAATGGTCTGCAGGTCATCTTCACAGAATGTTGGATACTGGACATAATTAGAGAAGCAGGTTCAGAAATGTGCTAGGGAAATTACCACAAAAAGAAAAAAATAATAACATCTCTGCATTCACGTCATGGACTTCATGGTTAAGAACTCAATAAATACCTGATGAGCATTTTGGGTAAATCCATCAAGCGGGGGTAACTGAGCATTGAGGTTTTGGCACAGTCCAGTGGTATCTAATGGGTCCACAGAGCAGTGGGTCACTGCCCCGTTAGAAATATTGCTATGCAGTGGTGGATTTTGCTGCTGTTGGTGGCTAAATATTGCTGCCGGTGCCGAGGAATCTAATGGAAATATTGGATGGGGCAATGGTTGGCTTGATTGGAACATCTAAACACAAAAATGCAGCAGCAAATTCAGACTTAGAAGAATTGAAATTCATGTACAAAAAGGTTCAGGGCATTGACTAAAAGACTCACATCTTTTGAAATGAGAGTGTCCATGTTAAAATCCAGCCTGGTATTCACAGAAGCCAACTTCATAGAGAGGAACTGCCCACAGAAATAGTAAAGGGACAATCATTAGGCATGGAGCTTCACTTTTCAAACAAGATGAGGATTGTTGATTTCCACAAAAATATATATTAATTTACCTCAACTTGCCGTTGCAATGACTGCACGTAATTTATGATTTCATCAAGCATAAGGGCTTTTCCTGTGACCTAACATGGACACATAAACCTTATTTTAGCAATTAAAAATTCATGTTCTTGAAGCTAATGTATTCGAAATCTGAAAGTTTCGACACACCTTATTGCAACCAGGCACAAGATCTTGGAGAAGCTTCATTCGTTCACTGATTTTCTCTCTTCGAACCTAACATGTTAATTAACCAGTGTTAATGCTAATCTGGAAATTACTCCAATTGATTGAATAAAATTGTATGGTATACAGTTGTTGTAATTCTCACTCTTTCAGCAAGGCTATGGCTATCAGTTGCTTGACCCCTCCTTGCTCTAACATGAATGTAGTCCTTAGGAGGCTCAGGAGGCTTTGAATTGGCCTTGTTTTGGATATCATCTCCGCTGCCCTTTGGCTCTTCCTCTGCTTTAACAGGACTATTTTCATTCTCTTCTCCTTCATTTGGCTTGATTCTTTTCGTGTTTGAATTATCATCAGTTTCTGCATCCTGAACGAGAGAATTTTCCCGTTTGATCAAAATTGTATTCCCAATTGATAAATAAGAAGAGAAGAGATAAGAAAAGAAATTTGACTTGTTTGTAATCTGTATAATTATGTACCTTCGTAGCATTGGCTGGTGGGTTTGATGCTGATTGTTTTGCTTTTCCCTTGGAAAGTGCTTTTCTTTTCCTGGAATTTAACTCATTGGAGGCCTTTAAACCTGCCTCCCCACTTGGAATTTGTTCAGATACAGAGGACTCCTGAGAATTTGTCAATTCGGATCGATCCTGCAATGGAGTACTCTTGTTACCCTTTTGAGATCCCACTGCCTTGAGTAAAGGACTACTCGCAACACGCGCCAACTTGCCATTTCCCATCAATGGATTACATCCATTAGCCATTTCAGCATTGTTTAGCCCCAACTGGCTGATTCTGCCATTGAAACTCCTGCTGCCAAAGCAAGAGAACTTTGCAGCTCTCTCGGCAAATCCCGGATCAGCAGTGAATTCTGCCACACTGGAATTCAAACCCATTGGTTTTCCCAAACTGGGGATATTCAAATGCTCTTTCGAAAATTGATCCATGACAGGCATATTCAGCTTGGGTGGTGAATTCAAAGGAGTAGTATAGCATGAGGTGTTGGCACTGTTATTGGCAGCTGTAATATATGAAGCTGCCAACATTGGCTGAGAATGCGGTGAGATCTCACCAGGGTTGTTGCTGTTGTCAATGTTTCCTAGCTTTCCTATCCGTTCTCCGACCATAAAGCTCTCACTGGACACGTTACAGTTTGATACTCCTGGAGAGGACACCATTGAGCTCAGGGAAGACTCAAAGTGAGGACTGTGATCCGTTGACTTTTCCCAGTTGGAATTGAACAAGCGGCGGGCTAAGCAATTATCTTGCATTTCCATGGGAGATGAGAGGGATTGCCAAATTGGCATCGATGAAGAGGTTGAGGTTGGTTCAAAGAGCAATGCTTGTGGAGGGACTCCTGCATTGAAAAAGTACTCACTCTCCATCAACAACCGTCACAGCTTTTCTTACTCGAGTTACAAGCACCAACAGCTAAGAGCCGAAGCAAATTAGCAAACAGACACGAATTTGATCAGCAAGTAAGGTGTTTCCTAGCAATTACTACGTGAGAGAAAGAGAACAGACCAGTGGTTAGGTAAGGAAAAGCTTAAGAGGAGGAAGAGAGAGGGGGAAGGGGGAAGGGTATAGCTGGGCTGAGATGGAGTTATATAGAGGAAAGAAGAGAGAAAAAAAAGTTAATAGTTCGTTTGACCTTAAGTTTTGTTACACAAGTTGTCCTTTCTATTTCTTTCTCCGTAAAAGGTGGAGGAGAGGGTGGTTGCCGGGCCTTGGACGTCATCCATCCCTCTCTTGAAACACTACAATCTTCTTCTTAATTTGGCCGTTCAACTAAACGAGGGACTTGGCTTCTTAAAACTATACATTTTTCACCCAATAAAGGGTGAAATAACTTTACTTACTATTATTGATTTGGTATTGCTTTTCGATAATAAAAGTAATTTCAAACCAATTTAAATTGAATTAATTTAAACGTTAATTAAGATTAATCTTCAAAAAAAAAATTATTTTAAAACCGCACCTCTACATCCACTTGGTGCAAATAACTTTATTTATAATTGGTTTGATATTTTCTTCTGATAATAAAAGCCGCTTTAAATTATATTATATTATATATTAATTAATATTATTTTAAAAATATATATAATTTAAGACCGTACCTCTATATTGACATGGTGCATCTAAACAATTGGATACACACACCTCATGAAATTTGGCAAAAACAATTATATAAAACTATAGGATTACAGGGAAATTTTAATTGCAGGGCTTTCATTTAAGTTTATTATAATATGGTTTTAATTGCTATTATGGTGATCAACCAATTAATTATTTTAATTATTTTTTTGTCTAGGTTATTACTCAGAATTAATTTCTCCAAAGATATAAAATAATGAAATATCGCTGTGATATTTCCTTCATTATCATAAATTTAAAGCAATCTTTATTTTGGATTTTTCATAGCCTAGGCCCAATTCACGGAAAAGGGAAGCTTTTATTACTGAGTTAGTTGCAAGTTACTAACAACTATTCTTGTCTACTTCAGGGAAAAAAAAAGTTTAACAAAAAGTCAACAACTCATCCTTGTTGGTGCATATTTGGTATGGTAATACAATATATTTTTAAAAATATATATTGTTTTTTTATTTTTAATATTATCACATTAAACTAATTAAAAAAATTAAATTAATATATTTTTAATTTTAAAATGCAATCCCAAATATAAAAACAAATCTTATTTTAGACTTGGCAATTAAGGAACATATTAAAAATAAACTTAGGTTATTAAGTAAACCTGCAAGTCATTTTTTTTAATTAAAAATTAAGTATGTGTTCCATCTTTTTAAAAAATTATTGGATTTGATCTTAGGTTTGGATATAATTTAACCAGGTTAATTATATCAGTACTTGACCAGTTCAATACTTTTTTTATTCAATTTAAAACCCAACTTAGCTCAAACTTCAAGCTATAATTATGTTTTATTTAACTTAAAACCTAACTTAAATCAGACTTCCAGCTGCAAATTTCTTCATGCTATGAGCAGAAGCAATTTATCGTGGAAATGCCCTTGGACAAAAATAGGAGCACGTACCAGAAGCAAGGTCGAATCAGGATACTGCGTGCATCTCCGAAGTCTGAAAGGGCAGAATGTCATTGTTCAACGTACCAAGATTTGTTCATGCTATGAGCAGTTGTGGGCTTTCAAGTGTTGAATCTGTGGTCTTTAATGTTTATTTTGCTTCACCTTTCACAGTTTTAGATGGGTTTTTTTACCCTATTGTTGTCCACTGGGAAAAATCCATGGAATCCCAATCTGAGTTCAGAGACTGTAAATGGTAGGGTTCATGGTTAAATTATAATTATATCTTTTTATGGACTATATATGATTTACTGTTTACTAATATATCTTAATTATGCATTCTAGTTTGTAGTATATAGATCATTTAATTTAATTATTCTAGCAGTTTTATTTATTAAATTTTATTTAAAGTATATATTATCATAATTACGACAACGCTATTTATATCACTAGCTAGCATGATTCTCTATTACTTTAACAATTTTTTATTTTATTTACAGTATTTTCTTCATAGTTATGATTGTAAGGAAAATATCTTAAAGATTATTAATTAAAGTTTTTATTTGATGATACTGATTTTGCAAAATGCTAAAGCAGATTGTACGTACGTAAGAGGGTTTTGAGTTCAAGAAATATTTTTATATTTAAATTATTATTCAAGTCCAATGAAAGATAAGATAGAAAATAATTAAAATAAACAACAGAATCAACACCCGAGGGGGTAATTAATTAGAGAGGGAAAATATAGATTAAACACACAAAAAATAAAATAAAAATAACATCAAAGTTGCTGAAATTACACAGCACTATCCTAATAATTCGTGTCATGAAGTTTATTTTATCAATATTCTCAAGTACTATAAGGGAGAAATCGAGAAAATTTTCATATGCTTTTTGAAAAAACAGTATAAATCGTGTTTTTAAAAAATTTAAATTTTTATTTTGATTAAAATTTTATATAGTTTGTATATTTTATATTGTTTTGATATGCTGATATCAAAAATGATTTTTAAAAAATAAAAAATATATTATTTATATATATTTTTATATAAAAAATTATTTAAAAAATAACCACTCTACATTAACACTTGTTTAAATTATTATTGCTGCTGTTATTATTATTATAATTATTATTATTTTTACTTCTCCACTGTCCAATCGGAATTGATTGAAGTCAGCACGAGGAATTTGCAGGTGAAAAGTCAAAGTTAAATCACATAGGTTCCTGTAAAGAATTTTAATCTGGAGTCGTGGTCCCCAGAGTAAAATAAAAAAAAAGAGGGTAAAATAATATTCTTTTTCTCGGTTACTGCAAAATGAAATATGAAAAAAAAAACAAATCCCTCTAGTAAAATCAAAATTCAATTTTTTTATTAAACAATAAAAGACATCTTCAATACAGTTTATATATTAATTAAAATTAAATTGGATTTTTTTAAAATAATATTAAGAATATACTTCCTCATCAATCTAATAAACCGACGGGTTTGGTCAATCATTGCATTAAAAGCCCCCACCCCCCCTAACCCGTGTTTGGTCGGGTTCACATAGTAAACCGACAGGTCTGTATTAACTCAGCTAGCGTTCTAAGAAATACAACTACGTACGAGAGATTGGAGTCGGGCCATCAGCCTGATCCTGTAAGAAGAATTATTTTTATAATTAATTTATATAAGCGTTTCCTAGACTCAATGCATTGAAGTTCTCCTAGAAATTTATTGGCCCCCGATTTGGTTGGGCAAATTGCGATCTTCATGATGAAAAATCGGTTCCACGTTTCTCTTTTTTGCTCAATGTTAGCTCAGGAATGTTGTTGATGGGAGAATTCTTGGCCGAAACAAGAAATTTCAAGTGATATATAATTATATTATAATCCTTTATGATTAAATTAGGCAAAAAGCATGATTCAATTAATTGATAAGGTGCCTAAAAAGGGTGAAAAAGAGAAAATGTTTTCATGAAGTGGATTAATAAGTCGAGAAAGCCAACGACCCATTAATTATATATGTGGGCTTGATTAATTATTTTCTTAATTCATTACGTACGGTTGCAATTAGAACCCTAATTATTGTTACTTTTGTTCGTCAAAAGTGAATCTCGTGGACAATGATTTCTTGAGAGAGTGGATTATCTTATTATGTTTAGGTATTAATTATAATACTTTGATATAATTAATAAATACATAAATCAAATAAAATATTATTTATTTTATAATTAATACAGTAATCAATCATACTCTGTCTTACATAGTATGCATGGTTCAAGGTATAGCAACTTTGATATCATAGAAAACAATATATGCAATAATTAACACTTTGATTTGTATCATGTTAATTAATATTATATTGAGATTGATTTCTTATTAAGGAAATTACTCTTTTATGATATCATAGTGTATTTGCAAAATTT
>Ga0325411_1004040_pt1 | contig 16509 bp, 13 predicted proteins | sample PopdelMetagenome_13_FD_206181 | JGI IMG/M metagenome (GOLD analysis project Ga0325411, IMG submission 206181) | Populus deltoides microbial communities from Bellville, Georgia, United States - Xylem-PdIQD-R4 | ecosystem: Host-associated > Plants > Phyllosphere > Stem > Wood/Secondary xylem...
ATGAGGTAAAATAGAAGCAAAAAACAATGCACTTATTCAGGGAAGAAAGTTGAGCCATCAAAATCGCCGAACCTCTTTGTTTCCCTCACTCTCTCTCCCCAAAATTCAACGGCTGGAGTCAAGTTCCGCACAGAACCCGGGAACTCCAAACAGCCGTTGGTTGATCTTGATTCTCTTTTTGTTGGAGCAAATTCAATTTGGCAAAAAAACCTCTCTTTTATTACTTTCACTGTCAAGTCACTCACTCAAATTCTATCACCATCACCATCACCATCACCATCACCAACCACGAAACATTGTATTCTTTGGCCTTTCCATCATCAAAAAGATCAAAACTGAAGAGGGTTCTTGTTCTTTTGCTAATTCAATCCCTTTGAACAGAAAAGAGTTGGGTTTTTTTTTTAATTCTTGAACCACCTAACTGGTTCTTGGAAATTCCTTGTAGATTGTTTTGCGTTTGTGTTAACAGAAGATTGGCAAGAGTGAGAAAATGTTGAGCTTTAAGGAGTTTTGGACGAAGAAAACATTGGTGGCTCTTGGGTTGGGACAGTTTCTCTCTCTCCTCATTACTTCTACTGGATTTTCATCCTCTGAACTTGCTAGAAGAGGTGCAGCTCCAGTTTTCTTCTTTCTCAAGCATTTAATTTTTATGTCTTTTGCTTGCTCAGAACTCGTTTCCTTCTTTCCCCCCTGCGTTGTTATAGCTGTTTGTTTAGATGATGATGGTTGTCTTGTGAAGGAAATCTTAAGTTAGAATGCAAAATCTCAACTTTGTTGGTGTTTTTTTTTTAATACTGTAGTATTCTAACTTGGTTCTAATTCAGGAATTAATGCACCAACTTCTCAGTCCTTTCTAAACTACGTCTTCTTGGCCATTGTTTATGGAAGTATTATGCTTTATCGGAAGCAAGCACTTAAGGTGAATTTCTTCGCTTCATCTTCTTACTTCAATTTTTTCTTCCATTATTTAGTAGATGTAATTAGTTTAGTATATAATTTAAGTGCTACTGAACTCATTTTCTGAGTTTACTTCTATCATTGGAGCTTTCATGAGGGCTGGGAAGTGATTGATTAGAATTAATGTCTTCATTGGATGTTCGTATTTAAGCTGCAGGGATGCAGTGGATGGGTGTAAGAAGTTAGGGACATAAAAAATTGAAGGAAATTCCGCTTGGTCTTTTTTTGAGGTGATAGGAGAGTTCCTGATGAAATAATTACTCGGGGTAGATTAGTGATGCAGCTGCAATATAAACCAATTTGAGTTGACAGCGAAGAATTTTTGGCTCAAATTTCTTTTTTTGTTGAATGGTCTTTTCTTTGTTTTCATCTTTCTTGGCTGCAATTTTAATATTAGATGTTGATGTTTTTGGATCTCCTTTTGGAATTTGTGCAGGCAAAATGGTACTACTATGCTATTCTTTCATTGGTCGATGTAGAGGCCAATTTTCTTGGTGAGTCTTTACTCTACTGGTGCTACTGACTGGGTATATAGGTTATTTATTTTCTGCTCTACTGTTGACTTTTTAGTTAAACATTTGTACTAACTATATTTTTCATTTGATTGTAATTTTTTTCTTTCACTGATCCTGTATTTTTAGTATCTACGAGATTAAAGAATCCTGAAGATGTACTAGGAAATTGCATATCTCTTGATTATAAAGCAAATAATCAATTTGATACTGGTGAACTTTCACCGAAGCCTGTGCATTCTCTCTGATTAGTATCTAGTTGTGATAATATAAACGAGAGTAAAGTACTTCAAATAGATATTTTTCACCTTGTGGTGGTGTAAATCATGAAGCGGGTTACTTCTCACGAGTTCTCAGCAGTATGGAGTTGCATCTGCTGCTGATGTATCTGTTCTGCTACATGTTTTAAACAATTTGTAGAAGAATTGATAATGGGAACAAGTTATTCTACCTTGATGTCACTGACCTCACTGGCGCTTGCATTTTATATTTTCAAAAGAAATGCCACTTAGGCCTTTCATTCGTGAAGTATAAATAGTGAATTGTGATTGTTAAAGTGACTCATGCTTATGATAATTGACCTCATCTTCATTCATGGGCAGTGGTGAAGGCCTATCAATACACATCGATCACAAGTGTCATGCTGCTGGACTGTTGGTCAATCCCTTCTGTTATGGTTCTGACATGGTTTTTCTTGAGCACAAAGTACAGATTCAAGAAAATAGCTGGAGTAGCTGTTTGTGTTGCAGGCCTTGTTATGGTTGTTTTTTCAGATGTTCACACTGGTGATCGATCAGGTAACTTTGCCCTATCTCTTTAATTAATTTTTCTTTAGTGTTTGACTGATGTCTGTTCCATGACCTTAAGTTAAATCATAATGAAGCTTTTGGATGGAATATTTTCCAATTTCATTTAGCTGTCTTTGAGGATAGTATGTTATGTTCGTGTTTTGAGAGTTTCACTCGCTTGTAAGGTAGGCAAGGGTTGTTTGATTTTTCTCTCATTTCACTCTCTAAATGAATGTGCTAGATAGGAGAATAGTTTTACTATATACATGTGTGCTTTCATTCATGTTCATGAATCCGTGGTTCCTTCTGGGATGTGGCTATTGATATATTGAGTGCAGAAAGATATTGAAAACAGTATTCCCTACAGCTATAAGCCAACATGTTCTAAGGTATTATCAATTTACCTTGTATGCCTTGATTCTCCTTTCTGGAGATACTGAATGTACTTAAACTCTCATATTTGAGATGCAACTGTAGCATTGTTGTTGTGTATAACATTTCGTAACCATTTCCATTACAGTTTTGTCTCATAGAATTGAATGATAATCTCTTAACAAGTGGGCTTCTTTCTTGTAGGTGGGAGCAACCCTCGTAAAGGAGATGCTCTTGTTATTGCTGGAGCAACGCTGTATGCTATCAGTAATGTCAGTGAGGTAAGCCAAATTGCATGCTATAATTTTGTCTAGGTGAAAATCAGTGCTTGTTCTCTGATCCTCCATGCTGCTTCCATTTGGTAGTTGTTCTCTCATGATCTTACTTTTTCAAAGAAGTGTTACTGACTTTTTGTTTAGCTAATTATAGTGTGTATAAATTGATAGTCTTAATCCAACTTTTGTTTTAAGTTTAGGTTTTCAGTTTGGCCTTGGAGGCAGGTTAAAAATTTGTCACCCTCCTATTAATATGTGCTGCATAACTTTTTCATATAAAAAAGGCAGCCAAAAACAAAAAGGAAAAGGAAAACACAGAGAAACATGGTGCTTGGCTTTTTTCATTTGAGGTTTAGGTCTGAATTTTTTTTTTGGAGAGTGATTTAGGTCTGAAGTTGATTTTCCAGATATCATTTAGAAGATTTCTTATTATGAATTGTAAGTAATTGTTCTCTTAAATAGTTTAAAGTCTTAGTTTTTATTCATCATTTCAAGACAATGGGGGCTTAAAGCAATACAGGTATTAAGGATATAAATTGTTATACTTGTCACAGTAAATAGAAAAGGTTTATCTTCATTTATTTCCTTCTGTTATGCAGGAGTTTCTTGTAAAAAATGCTGATAGAGTTGAGCTCATGTCGCTTCTGGGCTTTTTTGGTGCCATAATCAGTGCCATTCAAATGTATCCTTAACTTAATGGCTAAGGTTGATGGCTATGAGGAACATCAGCCTTTCTACTGATGAGTTACTTTAATTTATTCTGTGTAAATTGTCTACAATCGACTTTAAAACTTCATGATATCCAAAACTCATGATCACTTGGCTAACTTGATTGTGCCATTCAATGATGGTAAATTGTTTAATTGTTTTTGGCAATTGTATCCCTTAGTGATATCTACAGAAGTATTCTGGAGCGCGATGAAGTTAAATCCATTCACTGGTCAGCTGGGGCAGTATGTTTCTTGTCCATCCTCTTCTTCCAAAGCATATGTATCTTACACTTGTTTTTCCTTTTATTCCTGTTCACATGACTCAGCAATCACAATAGAATTATAGCTTGACATCTGATGTTTAATGGTTCTGTATAGGGTCATCTTTGTAATTTGCTTCTGGTGTTAGATGATTCTTAACCAAAATCAATTCAAATACATATATATAATGGCTCAGACGAAAAACATTCAAGAGAAAGATATGAAAATGAATGTGGGATTTTAAATATTCAGTTATTATCAATTGGTCTGACATTGTTAGAGAATTGATTTGTCTTTAAATTTAATACATATAGAAGTCTTGAGGATTATTCATGGTTAGAGTTTAACTTTTCATGTTTGCTTTATGTTATTGGTTTCAGGCTTTTCCGTTTTTTGGATTTTCAGTGGCAATGTTTCTGTTCTACTCTTTAGTCCCGATCTTGCTTAAGGTATGAATATGAGTTACCATAGAACTAACTAAAACTTAGTAAGAATGTGGGCTGCCTTTGAATTCAAGAACTTGAAATTGTAGTTTGAAGGGCGATGAATGATTGTGAGCTACCTCTTTGAATTGAAAATCTTTTTCAAAATCTGTAGCTTACATGCGTTAGATTAAAATCTTCTTAGCATCTAAAACACCGATTATATTTATTGAAATCTGTTTTTATCCCTCGTATAACACTACCAGTGATTAATTTTGGTTTCGCTCTTTTATTAGTCATTAATCACTTTCTAAATTAATGGTGCTTTTCATTTGTTACTTTGTCATCCATCGATTTTTAGCACAAATTTGATGTTTTGTGAGATGGTGCCAAGCCAACCATTAAATAGGACATGAATGTGTGAGGAATGCCTACGTTTCAACTTATGTAATCTGTGATGGTTTGGTGCTAACATTTAAAGGAGCTAATCCATATGCATCAGTTGTGCTTCAGTTATTGCTTCAAGCCTGTACTTCTTAACTGATTTTGACATTAAAATTTTATTCTAGACTATCAAGCTGCCATCACCTTCATCCAATGTCTTAACTTCAGAGGATTTGTATTATTTTTTTTACTTGTTTTTCACCAGCCCAGTAAGGGTACCATCTTATAATTTGTCATAATTGTAACTTTTTAATACTTGCAACGGTAACTTTTGGACAAATGTGAAATTCAGTGTGATTATCAGAGTTTTATTCAATGCTAGAGGGCAAGAGTTATTTAGACTGACCTCATGGATGGTTTATAAAAGTGCGTGCATATGCTCACCTAAATATTCTTACTCCCACTATCTACAGATTAGTGGTTCCACGATGCTCAACTTGTCTTTGCTGACATCAGACATGTGGGCTGTTGTGATTCGCATCTTTGCTTATCATGAGAAGGTTTGTTAACTAATAACATTGTATGAATGTGAGAATTCAAGTATTATGCAAGTTCAAATGTTCACACATGGAATTTTCTCACTGATGGGAATATTGATCAGGTTGATTGGATGTACTTTGTGGCCTTTGCTGCTGTTGCTGTTGGGTTGATCGTTTATTCTGGGTATGCAACTTTTTGGATTTTGCTTTGAATATTTCTCTCCATTTCATATGATAAATTCATAAGAAAAACAGAAATCTCTGGCTTTGCTGTTTACCTAAGCTCCTTCATCAGGAGCCCTAACTAGCAAATGAGCGAAGTTTTAGTTTGAATGAACTGTATGTCCTTACAAAGCTCAACCCTGTTAGGGTTACAGAGGTTAGATTATGGAAAATATTTTGGATGAAGTAGGTCTGACAGACTTTTGATACAAGGTTCAAAAAACAGTAATATTTAGCCATGTTAGGTTTGTACACTAGCTTTGCGTCGTTAAGGCTACATGAAACAGACCTTGATGGTGTTTGAGTGGTTAGGCTATTCCCAATTCTGTCATGTTAAGGATGCTCCATTCATTTTAGCTCCCCTGGTCTATCATTGTAAGTTACTTTTCTATGAAGACACTTATCTGCAATATTCCTCATGCTTTGAGGATAGGCTAACGTGTATTCACTGGAATTGGAGGTTAGATTTTCCAGGTTTTTTCTTTTCTTTTCTATTTTTCTTTTTATTTTTTTGGCATTTTCTTAGCTTGTGTTTAGTTCATGGTTAAAATTGGAGGTTAAATTTTAAGAGGTCAAGTGTCAAGGGTTTAAAAAAGTAATTGAAGGGTAAAGGTTAAGGATGTTTGGTAGATGCGTAAAAATTGTGTAATTATGGGACCCAATTTATTTTAAATATAAGTTTAAATTAAAAGAATTAGTTCTCGTGAAAGTTTAATAGTGTCACAATCTATGATTGCAGGATGGTCTCTATTCACTGTCTTTATCTATGAATGCTGCTATTCTTTACATAATGTGATAAAAAGTGTTAGTATGGAAGCCCTATGCTTCCTAAATCACTACTTTTTCACGGACAACTCAGTTTTGGAAAATGACTCGCTGGCATGCAGTTGAAAAATGTCTGATATCTCTGAAATTTCACTCTGGGGTACGGGAATGAAAAATGAATATCACCATTCTTGTCATGTGGTCTCCATCTCATCCTTCGGTAACATGATGACAGGTCATTTTATCTCTTCTGTGAGCAAACCATATCACATGTGCCCAACTCTTATGTTGTTTATGCAGGGGTGACAAGGAAGAGGATCAACACCATGCTGATGCTGGTGATGAAGATGCAGAAAGAAGTAAACATTTTGACGAGGAGGCTTGTTCTGGAAACCGCGGCCAAAAAACTATCCCTGGGAGCTCAAAAACCAGGGATAGTAGTAAGCATGATCTTGCTAGCACCAGCATTGCAGATGAGCAAGACATTGAGAGCAAGAATGTGGGAAAAGATGTGTGGGGGAAGAAATCATAATAAGGCACTAGGTGCAGAAAAAACTTGAAAAACGAGCACATGGGAAAAGTCTCAGGAGCTAAAAATCGTAATGCAGGATCTGCTTTCAGGGGTTAGAAAGAGCGCACGTCTCACTGCTGCTCCAACAAACTATAGGTGTCAGCTAAGTTGGGGGTAATGGTTAGCAGAAAAGGAGGGGGGTCAATAATCACCGATTTGCAGCTTGGAAGTAATTTTTTATGCATAATTGCAGTTCTTATTTTCGTTACTTTTTACGTTGTATTACACGTTGTTGCCTTACCCTATCATCAGTCATAATCTAAAGTATATTCTTAACCTCTCTTAATGTTTAGAATGTTTTGGGATTTGTTTCACGAACTTGACGAGTGGTTTATGTCAGAAAACTTTTTAGCTATTTTTGTGGGGCAACTGCACAGGATATTGAACTTAAATGGCTAAGAAAAACCAAGAGAAGCATACCAATTTCTCTAGATTTGCTTCCTAGTCTCACCAGCATATGTGGCTAAGCTTAAACATCGTAAGCGCACAACCAAAGATTTTCGCCACCACTCCCTCGCTCCCACCCTTGAGTTGTTCGTCGAGCTTGAAAACTTAAAGAATGCTGGATTGGGGTGCACAGCATAAAGAAATTTTATCATGTCAATAAGATTGGATGAACAGAGTGGCCCCATCTGGTCCTTTATTGAAATAATGTACAAATATGTTAGTACAACGACCTTTGGCTGACAAATCTCTAGCAGATTAAAAAACAAACGGACGAAAAGCGAACCACCAAGCCTGGACTTTATTATAAAAATAAATCTCTTGTTCCCTCGTCAAGGTTAGAAATATGAGTCCCCAAGCTCATCTTCGTGAGTTTTAAACTTTTTTCGGCGAGCCCTGGGGAACAACAGCTGATGAATCTGCTTTTGTGCAGCAGTTTTACAGGTAGCCTGCAAATTATATAGATAAAAAATATCAACAGACGGGCAAACTTTGGTCCTGGATACAGTGTCAAGACATTCATCAATCTGAAGAACAATGAACGCCTCTGTTAACTTCCAAAGGACCAGAAAAACTTAAATTTTCCTAGCATGTACATTTGATCGGTACTTGTTTTCCCGCATAAGTAAAAAGGTGGCAAGAAAATGCACATGAATGCAAGCACACATTGCCCTTATAGTACATGAAACGTTCAATTCATCAACCAGTTACATTTCCAGTGCCTCTCATATAAAAGAACTCACATGTGGAGTAAGCAACCTTACATCAGAGGGCAGAAGATTGTACCGCTATAATGAATTCTACAGATGTGCTCAAAGGTCAAGTTTTGGGAGAAACATCCATAGTTTCCCACAACAGTGAATAAAGGAATGAAACAAAAGCTTCTGACCCAGGCTTGGAAATTCCAGCAAATGATGTTGTTGAAAAATGAATGAGGCACATTCCAGCAAAAAGCAATAGCGAGAATGATGTTTAAGAAAAATTAGAGACCTATATGGCACTTGATTGGTACCCAAAACACAAATACGCATCTAGCTAGAAGAAAAGCACTTTAAAGAAAGATTTGCAAAATACTTTTGAAAAGGTCAAGAGGAGAGTGATGGACAACTCACAATACGTATCAAGTGATGTGAAATTTTCCAAGACAAATAATATGGCTAATGCCGAGGGACATTTTTGGAATGAGAAGTAACTACTATGCAATATTTCAAAAGAAGTGTTGTACTTTATGGACCAATTTCAAAAGAGATGAACATGCATTAAACATGCGCGTAAAATACCAAAGGTAAAATTGGTTTTCCAGCGAAAATTTAAGCAAATAACACTACTGATTTTTACAAATGCATGATGCAAAAGAACTTATTCAGCATATTTGACACTGTTTCAACTTTGGTAGGAACCAGAAAATTTGAACAGTTACAACTGTACATTCAGATAGGCTTTCACATCAGAAAATTTATTACCTGAGATAACCTGGATAAGTCATTTTCTATTCTACACATCTCAACTGTGCCTTAGATTACTCACCCGGACTTTGAAGGGAAACCGATGAGTTCGTGCTTCCAACCCAGAGAAAATTCTAACATCCATGCCAAGGCTATCAACCCCAATCAAATTAGCTCTCTGTATAAGATCAAAGGGATGCGGACAGTAAATAACTGGCCAACTATAAATAACTGATCTTAAGCAGGAATGCAGACATAAGTTTCTCATAAACATTGCAGAAGTGTCTTAAACAGAGATACACGAATGTTGCAAATAAGACTCCAATCACATCCCTATTTCTAATTTTCATCACAATGATTTGATAGACTGGTGTGGTTTTTTTCAGCAAGCCTGATATGGTTTACTATCAAACAAGACCTGATTGAATAGTGCACAGGCAAGATGTATATTTTGACATCCACTTTCATTCCAATTAGGTTTTTATAGCTTATAAATGAAAACACAAGGCAAAACGAGTTAATTTCCACTAATAAATTTATAGCTTCTCTTTGGGAGCATATTGTTTGATAAATTTTGCCTCTCTTACAGGCTCAATTGCATATTAGATTGTGTTTTGCTTTCGTTCTATGTCAGGAAGCAATAGAATAAGATTTGCAAGTGATTTTAAGGCATAACATGGAGCTCAAAGAATTTGCAAAACTGGTCCTATTGTGGAATTGTTACAACAATATTTTTTGCGGTCAGAATATTTCTCATAGACAATCTATTCATAAATGCATTCTTGGTTTTCAAGAATTTTCTGACTGCAAGTTACCTGACAAAACATTTTGTAAGTGGTTGTCAAAACTTGAAACCGATTGTGAGTTTAATGAGATTCCTGAAGATCAAAGGATGAAGCTTACTTGCAAACTTGACGATGATGTGATAGAATGGTTAGATCATATTCAATCTTGTTCAGTTTGACAAGGCAATTTTGTTCTGCCTCAAAATGTTGATGCGTGTACAGAAGAATGTGAATACAAGGAAGCAAATTCAAGATTTCAACAATAAGTTGAATGGTTGAACAAAGAACTGTTTTGCTCCAAATTGTTGTTAAAAACAGATTTAACAATCAAGAACCTGTTATCATAGTCATCCAGGATACTTTTCTGAAAGAGTTTCAAGAAGGAGAGAAACAGAACAAAATAAAGTTTTGGGCTCAAGTCAATAAAAAATTGAAGAGCAAAAGATGCTGACTTTATTGAGAGAAAAAACAAATCAGTAGCGGGTCCTATTAGATTTGAAGCTGATCCTGTAACCAATAATTTTGATTTTCTGAATATCAACAAGCCACCTTGGTTTGGAATTTTCTTCTCCATGACCATCCATTTATTGATTTTTCATGAAAGGTTTCAAGTTAAGCAACTTTATAAAGATGTTTTAAGTCCTTCATTTGATGTTTAATGTGGAAAGCTGTAATTATTTTTCTGTCACTAATGAGAGTGCAAGGTTTTCTTTTTCGAGTGAAGGGGTTAGAGAAGTGTTGACAACCAAAAGAGAACTAAAATAATGCTACTTACCTTTGAGTAGTTTGGACAGCATAAAAAGACAAGATAATGAAGTTGTTATCTTTTTTATCAGAGGTTTGTTATCAAGTGCCTATGACACAATTTCAACACATCCAAGTGAACAAGAAATGTGTTCTACAGATCATAGCAAATAAACACGCTGTGTACAGCTTGCACAATATCTGATACAAGAAACCAGAAATATAGAGGGATAGCACTCGAAAGCATTTATTTACCTCAACATGAAGACCCTTCTTCTTGCAAAGAGCTTTAAGAGCAATATTGCATCTACTTCCCTTTTCACTAAAGTGCTCTAGAATTGCTGGAGTCGAGTGTGCAAGGACATCAGGCTCTGCTTCTTGAAAATCTTGTAAACTAACCGCAGACTGCAATATCCAAAGAAATGCACTGTTGTAATAGAACAACGTTGAATTGTTGAGTGTGGAAACCACTGCATAAACAAATTATAAAATGCTTTCCCTCCAAATAGAATTTAGTAATGGGTGAAATAATCTATCATTCCAAAACAGATGCCTTAATTAAAAAAGCAATCATATGTTTTGTTTTTTGTTCACATGTCTTAATTATATTTCAAAGTAAAATCTATTCCCACTAACCCTGTGAGCTGGGCTTCCAACCACCCACACGAAAACATAAAATGTCATGCAGGTTATGATTTATGTTCTACAAATATGGTTATAAGTATGTACCTGAGATCCATACAATGAAAATAGCTCTATTCTCATGATCTCCAAGCAATGGAGAGTTGAACCAGAGCTGCTTACATCACTTTTGGAGTTAAAGCTCAAAATTTCTGTGTCTACAGAGGCAAAAAGGATATATGTGTGACGGAATAATTGCACAACAACATCACATGTATGTTCTAATGTAAATGAGAGATGGCACCAACTGAAAAGGATGTTCTTGAATGCTCAGGTTGACACTAAATATCTAGAGCTGCCCTTGATTGAATAAATACAGTTCATATTTTTAATTGGTGAAAAGTTACATGAGAACCATCAATGAAGAGTGTTGGCTGGGAAGCATTCCATTCCAAAAATCAGCTTGGTGCAGCTACAAAATGCAATTATTTTGTTCCTTAAATTATCCATCTGATTTTAGTATCCCCACCAGCCCCCCTCCACCAGTGTGTATCAACTAAAGGTAGGTCCATTACGTGAAGAGTAGGAATGAAGAACAGTAAAAACAGCATAAAAAATAGAAACATAGCTTAAGCATGAGTAGAATTGAAGTTGGAATAAAGGGAATGAGATTTAGGATTGATGAAAACCTCTAACTTCTGTAATTGATTGATAAAATAAGTTGTATGGTAAAAATCCTCCTAATAGCTGATCTGCACTAGTTAAATGTTCTCAATCCTAATTGTTACAAAAATAAGTTAATTCTTATCCTAATTGACTACTATTATTAAAAGTCAAATGCTAGTAACTTGACAACTAGAAATCCTATAAGGATTCCTAACAAAACAAAAATCAATAAGCAAACTTTAGAAGTTACATTAGATGGTGTAGCAAGGTAAGCATAACCACAAGATACCTTTCCGGTCTGAATTATAGCCATCACTATCCTCACAGTGAAATGACGTTCTTAAGTATAATTCTTCATCAGAAAAGGCTGGTCTCAGACAACCCACAATAGAAACACCATTTGATGGATGGTCCATTTTTCTATGGTATTCCATATTGATTGCCTGTGAGGATGCAGCATTCAGTAAATTAAAACAGTAAAAAAATAAAATAAAAGAGTAGGTCTAATTTCCCACTACCCTTTTGTGGCACTGCCACCCTTCTAAAGTTGATCTATATCATTTATCATGCACCTAACTCAATCAATTCACTCCTGACCTAATTTGTGGCACAAAAAGAACTTTTAGATGCCTTCTCTATTATTATTTTCATTGCTTCCACGTTTTCTTCACGTGTTTTCTTTCGAGAGATTTATGGGGAAAATTTCTCTTAGTATCCTCAAATGCTTGATTTCTTTACTTTTTTGTGTATTAAAATCTCTAACTTGATCAGAGGTTTGGTTTAGTTTATAGAACTTTTTCACTTAAATATTAGTCTTTGTTGGAATCACAATTTGTTTTCCAATGAGTTAGATCGACCGTTATTTGTTCTTTGTATCTTAGGTTTTTCGTTGTGCAAAGCTGGGCACATGATAGATAATATAGAAAGGTTTTGAAAAGGTGCCACAATTTCCTAAAATCATTGTCCTATAAGAATGTATAGACCACAGTTACAAGCTATATATAGTTACAAAATGCACTAAACCACAAAAGGAGCATTTAACAATAGAGGTGGCAAATGGATGGGTATGGATTGGATCAAAATGGTTATGGATTATGTTTTATCCATTACACATTTATGACCTTTTTATTTTAAAGATATAAACATGAATAAATATTTTATGTTGCCTTTCAATTAATGAGTCTTTTTTCATGTCAATAAAGTTTGTTAAAAGATATAAATTATTCTTTCTAAAATCATCAAAGATAACACAAGAAAATAACTAAGGTCCCTTGTAAGAAATAACTAGGGTCCAATTTAATTTGCTGAATTGGTTTTATTAATTTTGGAGTTTATTATCTGTGGGGTGAATATAAATAAAAAAATACAGGCATGAATTGAAATTTTAAAATAGTTTTTCTTTTTAAGAAATCTTCTATAATATTTGTAGCAACTGTAAAAAGGAATAACAAAAATTTTATGGATACTTTCATCTAAAAAAGTCAGATAAGTAAGACAACAACCAAGGATCCAATTTACTAATTTGATTTGCAATTTCAATTTTTAGGAAAAGAAAAAAAGAAGCAGTGATACAAAATCTGCATGCCACGTGAAATGGGAGTCATAACCAAATGATTGTTCTCCGAACCATACAAATTTAGCCAGTCCCAGGCCATTACCATGGTGGTATGGCACCATGTCTTAAGCAATGACCATGTAGAACAATTACTAATAAAAACAGTTCAATGCCAAATATCTTAAATTGAAAGAAGACAGAAAAAATATTAATAATGATTGCCTGTCAACAATCTTTATTAAGATTTCCAAGAACAGTTATGAATTATGAAGATTTCCATCCAAGTCAGTAGTTCGCTATATTAACTAGGAAACCAAGCTGTAATCACCTTTGTCATGCACTTGGCAAAATATATAGGATGAACCAAGCTGGAAGTATCTGGCATTCCCCAATCAACTGGAACTTCAGAGTCTTCCGAATCCATTACCTATTTGATTTTCATGTAACTTCAGTTTGCAGAACAACTCATAAGGATGTGCAAGATTCAACCCAGAAATGAGGAGCAGTGATTACTAACCTCAAAGTAATCCTCATCAAATGGTATATCATCTTCACTGCCAAAATTGAAAATATTGTATTCATTGACTACCTTTTTATTCTCGTACATTGGAATATCCATCCCAATCAAAACATTCTGAAAAGAATTCATGAATGCTTTAAGAAGAAATCCAAATTCATGCAACTCGAGCAACAGAAAAGAGGAAACAGATTATTAAGGTAACTTACAAAAAGAAAAGAAAAAACATCTTTAAGGGATTACATATTCCACCCTTTATTTTTAAAAACATATGCTTCACACCCTATAATTGCATCCTGATCATGTTGCAGGCCTTCTGTTAGCTGACTGACAGGTTCTCCATCTACATATTAGGGGGCTTTAAAGGGCTGTGTTTCTTTTTTTTAGCCAATGATATTCTGCTGTTTGAACAAATTTATATTGTGCAAGGAATACAGGTTAAATCTTTAAGATAAAATAACAATTTCATTACGGGGCAGTTGTTTTTCTACTGCTATTTTGAAAATAAAATATGCGGCAAGTAACCAGAGTAAAACTTTGAGAGTTTGTAATTTACAGTAATAAATATCTAGGCAGAATCAACCAATTTATTTTATAGCTAATCATTTTTCCATCATTTATTACCTTTTAACTAGTAACAAAATCATCTTTTTAGGGTTACGTATATGAGTAGAAGATATCCAGTAAAAAAGGCTCCAAAGGGGACTAAGCATTCACAGATAACACCAACTGCATACCAAGTGTGTAACAGCATCACTTCAGTCATCCAAAAGCTTTCACTGTATTCCACAAGTGACCAATAATCTGATAAATAGGATAACAAGGAATAACCCTTGAATCTTTTTTCTTGCACTTATTCCAAAGAAACTAAAAATATAATAGAGGAATACACTTCTATAGTTCCCTTGTTCACATGCAAAAATCTCCACCTCTCAACATTGCTTCTCTAGTTCTAGTAGTCTTCTTTTTCCCTGTCACCCTAAATTTACATGCTAGGGTTCAAATAACATCTTATTGAAGAGCTTTTTGGCTTGTTGGACTTCTAAATGTTGAGTGTACGCGAAAATTCTCCAAAATTTTGCGCTGTTATTCAACTTGTTCACCATTGTGCTACAATGTTTTTGCCTTTTTGGTTCAGTTACCAACAGGGACTTTTTTTTTTTTGTGTTTTCGCAGAGTGCATAAAAAGAATATTTCACTCTTGCCCCTTAAAACATATTCTGGATTCATCCAATGAAACATAAATAAGTGTGACCTCACCACAGGGTTGCTAGCTCCTCGATCTTGTAAGATATTGCTATCGTCAAAAATCTCAAAGAATATGTCTGAGAAGAAATTCATAATAGAAAAGGAGGATTAGGTCAAATCAACCAAGTTGATGTTTTACGTATGACTATTCATGCACATTACAGCTAGAGTATACCTCCATAGTCATCAATGATATACTGAAATTCGGCCCAGGAAATTTGTCCATGTGGTTCACAATGTACGGATCCAGGAAAAACCAGCAAAGCACTAGTATTAGCCTAAAACAAAATGAAAGGCACGACTATGAATTCTTACACAGAGAAAAAATCATGGCATTTACAGCAAGTAGACCTATGACACTGAAATTTTAATTCTATGCTTCCATAAAACTATCCAAGCACCCACCTCAACAGTTGTCCTTGCTATTGCAGCAGAGGTGAGCTGAGTTTCACGAGTCCTTTTGCTAAGTTTCACTTCTTCTAGTGGATGATAACCTCGATGACTTGTGTAATTAGATGAATCAGGAACCGAATCAGAGTAATCTGCAGCAACTGAAACTTTCTGAAGGCAAAGATTACGGCCCACAGATGACCATTGGAACTGTGTTGATCCAAAAAATGGATTTCTGTACCTGAAATTTAACATAAAAAATACTATCTTCATAAAATATTCCAGAAAAAACAGCTAATAACAAGAGACAGGATTGAAGGAATATCAATGCCTTGGAATTGTATGAAAAACTAAAAACTATTCAAACATGTAGCTAATTTTTTAAAAAAAAAAAAAGGAAGAAAAAAAATATGAAAGAACTAGATCAATCTCATGCTTGGAACATGATTTCCAACTTCCTGTGCTGCGTATCTTTATCAAAAATGAATATATTCACCTTCTGGAAAGGTCACAAGGTCTGCAACTGTCAATAGGAGATTTGTTCCAGCTATTTGTGCCCCCGTGTGATGTTGAGCAGCAAAAGGCATCTGCCTGGCATAGTTGACAATGGGAAGAACCTGAAAACAGTATACATAAACATCAAGAAAAACACCTTGAATGAAAAAAAACATGTAGTTTAAGAGGAGCAAATTCGATGAACAGAGATGCTGCAAAGGAAGAATTAAAAAGCAAAATCCTCAGTCGATGAAAAAAGTAGATTAATGAAATTTATTACTTATTTCTTTCTCTATTTTTTCAGGTTCCAGAAAGCTAATTCCCCATCAACCCATCCCAACCAATGCATAAAATGTATTTGTACTGCAACCAGAATTTTAGAAGAAAAAGGAAAAGAAAGAATTGAATTCATTCACAGTCATTTCTAGCATTCTCAGCGAGAAAACAAATTAATAGCAAGCTGATACCCTTCAAATAAAAGTCTTTATGGAAAAGGGGTATCAAAAACTGAAGTGCCTTTCCTAATGTCTTCACATTAATACATTCTTCTGATTTGCAGTGGACTAAGCAAAGAGGCATCAAAACAGAGCTAAGAAATAGAGCCTTTCTCCGAAACACAAAATGGGTTTTCAAGAAAAGAGTCGCTCTCTTTTGGGTCGGGTTCGATTCTTGAAATCAATTGGGGGGGGGGGGGGCATGCACGCAACGCACCCTAATTAACAAACAAAAAGAAGAAACAAAAGCATGAAAAGAAGGTCATAGTAATTACCGAGTGAAAGCGAAGAAGCAATAGCTGCTGCCGCTGCTGCAGCGATCACCAT
>Ga0325411_1004046_pt1 | contig 16497 bp, 6 predicted proteins | sample PopdelMetagenome_13_FD_206181 | JGI IMG/M metagenome (GOLD analysis project Ga0325411, IMG submission 206181) | Populus deltoides microbial communities from Bellville, Georgia, United States - Xylem-PdIQD-R4 | ecosystem: Host-associated > Plants > Phyllosphere > Stem > Wood/Secondary xylem...
GTTCAAGTTTCACAAAGAAGAAAAGGATAAAAACTTGAAGCAAGCAAACAGTTGATCTGAGAACAAAATAAGTTGCAAAAAGCTAGCACATTTGAAGCTGAGTGAACGCTGAAGATGGTTCACCAGATTCTGGTGAAAAAGTTAGGGTTCCGGTGAGTGTTGCCGTCCAGACGCACAGGGAAGCGAGAGAGAGAGAGAGAGAGAGAGAGAGAGAGAGAGAGAGAGAGTTTGGTTAAGGGGTGTGTTGGTGTTTGAGCTGTGGATACTGAGAGAGAGAGAGAGAGTCGTAATGAAGTTGGCGTTTTTATTAACGGGAAAGAGAAGAGAGAGAGTGGACCTGGTTAGCAGGTGGGGGCTATTTAATGAGGTTTATGGACACGTGTCTCTTTACATTAGGTGGATGGGCTGTCCTACGTGGCTTTTACACGTAGTCCTTTTCACTGTTAGAAAAAAAAAAGCTGTAGAAAAATGTGAATGTATGATTACGACCCAAGTGGGCTTTTTTTTTTTAATATTATATTTGTTTTTGTATTTTAATAATAATTTTTAAAAAATTAAATTTTTTTAAATAATTTTTATGTTTTTAAATAATTTTAATATATTAATATTAAAATTAATTTTTTAAAAATAAAAAAAATATTTTTTTAATTTATTTTCAAACAAAAAATACTTTAAAAAATAACAAACTCTCAAACACTTCATCATTTTATCTGTTTTTTTTTTTAATGTAATGTAATGTATTATATAGTTGCTGTGATAATTCTGGCAGATTGATAGAGAATCTAGGACAGCAATTTCCTCTTGCGTGACTTGCGTCCCTAGGTCGAAACGGAGCAAAATATAGACGCAGTCTTCTTCGGCGAAAGAAGCAAAACAAAAAAATGGCTTCCATGTAAACAAAACATACGTCCAAATCTCGAGGACATAATAAAAGAGGCAATGGGACTTCCCTTTCAGCTAATAAAAGACCGAAGAGATGGTTGAGGGCAAATGGGCAGCCATGGGATAAGCAAAGAAAGAGAGAGAAAAGCAATAAAGGAGAGTAGGTGGAATGGTGGGTTGTGTAATAAAGGAAGGTGTGAGGTGCTGCTGCTGCTGCTACACACTGCAGAAGGGCTGAGAGCGACATAACTTCTGCTTTACAAGCTTTTCTTAAATCCCACTGCCCACGGTCCACAGGAGGGTCCCCTCCCCTCCTGGCTCCTGTAATTCTTCATTTTCCTTGCAGAGTTAATGTGTCTTAACTCATGGCATGTCTAGGAACTTCTCTTCTTGAGATTGATTTTGCTCTTGGAAACCAGCTTCTTCCCTGTTGTTAAGTGGAGTGGTCTGGGCTGGCAATCCATTTTTCAAGACCCGAAAGGCATGAACCCTAGAACCATTGAAGGAAAAACTGTGACTGAAATGCATGTGGATTAAAGAATGCTTGATGGTTTTCTGGTGAATCTCACATCATTTTGCCTGGGAAAAAAAAAAAGGCGAATGTTCACCTAACACCATTGGACAATCTAGAGATCTTGGTCAAGAGTAAAATTATAGTGATGCCGTTTCCTTGTGAGCAACTAAACCAGATTTCTCAAAACCTTAATAATCATTCTTATGAAAAACGAAAAACCAGTGCTGAGTGTGGTGTCAATTTGCAATGCAAGCAAGGATGTACGAGTAGGAGGAGGTCGATAGGTTCGCATCATTCGTTCTTGGTAACTTCAATTACGTCCCCAAACTACCTAAGCAATATTACCCTCAAAGCATCATACATTTTTCGATGATTTGTTGATTGAGATTTGAGGTTGATGATTTGTTTTTTTATGTGATTATTGTGGTCTCAACAAAAAAATCCTGACATTGGATTTTTGTTCGAATTTCATAAAAAACAATTCAATTTTATTATTTACAAGAGATTAAAAATGAGGGGATAAAAATTGAGACAAAAACAAATGGTAGCCCTTTTTGTTTTTTTTTTAATATGGTGTCAACTCTAGTCCTCTTTCTTTTTGTTCCTTCATTCATCAATTGTTTTTTCTTTTTAATTTCATCCTTCAATGTTGTACCGATTGAGACTTGGGGTTGATAATTTTTTTTATCTAATTTTTGTATCGTTATCTCAATCTCAAAAAAATTCTTAAGATTAGGTTGGTGTTTGATTTCATAAAAAAAAATTGATTTCATTGTTTAAAAAATTTGAAAATGAGGAAACCAGAATTAAAACAAAGAAATAATAGGAGTCCTTTCTTGAAAGAAAATGGTGTTACTGCCTTTTTGCTTAATTTTTCCTTGGGATGTTAAAAAAAATAATCCTTATAGTTTTGCAATTAAATGATTTTATCCAAAATTTTATTTGGTTTACATTTCAATCTTTGAGTTTGACAAAAAAGAACGAGAGAAAAGGTTATTGGGAAATAATGAATGAGAGATAAGGGTTAGCTGGTTGGATTTTGATGACAAAAATTGCCAAGTTTTAGTGTTAAAGTGTTCCTCTTTGCAGGAGGAGTTTTATTAAAGTGTTTTTAGGTTTCCAGGTTGTTGAGTTGATCGGGTTCGGGAGAAAGTTTTTTTTTCTTGTTTGATTTTATGTTTTTTAATCAATTTTTAAAGTTTTTGAGGTTAAAAATTAGTTTTCTTTGTAGTGGTTAGAAACTAAATTTACGTATAATATCTCGTTTATTTCTTTTAAAAAAGAAGAAACTTAATGGACACATGTCATCCACCCAATTTAGAGAAAAAAAAATAGCCCAAGTGTGAGCCCAAGCTTTTTTATATGACTCAAGCATTCTAGAGCCCTGAGGTTTACGTACATGATAATTATCTGGTCTACGAGCATTCTAGCTCAAGAGTGACTAATTTAGTTGGGTTTTGAGTTAATAATTAATTTTTTTTTCATGCTATAGGAATACACGTTGATAGCACATGAACATTATTTTTTCACATTTAAAAAAAAAATTGTTTAACCCTTGACATAGTGCGAGCAATTATCTAGTTAAAACTATTAGTTGAGGCAGCATTGATGAATTTAGGAAAATTTTAGGGTAACATTGCTAAAATAAATAGTTGGGGGACCTATTTGAAGCTTCCCTCTTTTTTTTTTTTGTCGGGCCAGATATTCAATCCTTCGACTTGCCATAGCATGTAAGTGTCTTCATTCCGTCTGATCTGATAGTCAAAGGGCAGGTGGTGGGTCTGCGCATACATTTTAATTCCATGTAACCACAAATTCTGGTTGGTCAACGTGTATCCCTTGACTTCAGGTTAATCACATACACAGTAATCACTAGCCAAGAAAAAACTAAGGAGGCTATACAAGTCTAAGAAATTACTGTTTTGATTTTCTATGAAATTTTATTTGACCGGTTATTGGAGGGGGAACAATTTTTTCAATTAATTAAGGACATACATGTCTTTTCAACTCTTTTTTTAAGCATAGCAGAAAGGTTAAGTTATTTTTAAAACCAAGATTTAATTAATGAGAGAAAAAAAAAAATTGACATTCATCGAGTATTTTTAGTTATATTTAAATTAGGTAAGGGATAATTTGATATTTTAATAAATTTAAATATTATTATAAAAATGATTTTGCATGTATTGCACACTTTAGCGTATAGGTTATGTTATCGAGCTGTTCGAGGGACGCCCGATAACAAAACTCTGACTCTAATTATTAGAGTGCGTTGGAATTATCTCGGTGCGCCTTTATTTCTGGGCAACCCTTGTGATCAACAGACCTCGGGTTTGGCAACAACAACTTTTTTTTTCTCTTTTTTTTAATTTTCACGCCTCACCCTTCAAGCTTTCAAAACAGTCATTCAATTTGTTTTTCCTTTAGATATGGTCCCTATTCTTTTTATTTGAAATAATTTATAAAATTAATTTTTTTTTAATTTCATCATCTTTCAATTGTTTCATATGTCAAATTTGGTCTCTATTTTTTATTATTTATTTTATTTGACATAATTTTAAATTTTGAATTTGTTTTACAATTTTATCTCCTTCAAGCTCTTTTTATCAAACTTGATTCTTCATTATTTTGGTTGTTATTTTATTTTACTTAAGAAAATATTTCCAATTCATTTTTTTATATAATTTCATAATTTAACATTAAATTAGTTGGAATTGAGTTTTTTTTATTGAGATTGAGTCTAGGACTTCATGAGTTGCAAGTTCAAGAGATTAATTCATGTTTAGGATATTCGTTCAAGTTTGCTTCTTCTTCTTCTTTTTTATTTTTTTAAACTCATGTTTTTTTAATTTTATCATTTATAATTTATTCAATTGGAGATTGAGCTACGTTATTTTTTTTAATTTGCTTTTTATAGGATTTTTTACTAATTTTAAAAATGACTCAGGTTATCACGAATCTTTTTATTTGTCATTCTTTGTTAAGTTTAGCTTCTTCCAAAGAAATTTTTTTTTGAATTAAATTAAATTAATTGGTTGAATATAAACATGAGATACTCACTTCGTGATTTTTTTTTGTTTGCTCTACAAGTTATTGCTCTAACGGTGCATAAGGCCTTTTTGGGTATCGTCGTGCAGCCTTTCATAGTACCATTATAATTCTCTCGGTGAGCTCTTTTTTATAATGGGGTGGTGTCCATAACAAAGTGATATTAAGCCTTCAACAACCTTTTATTTTGGTTGATTGGAAATTATGCTTCAATGTTTTTTTCAATTTACTTTCTACAGGGTTATCTCATCCCTATGACTATGATCACATGTTTGGTGGGTTGACTCAGGTTGACTCATGTTATTTTTTTGGTTTGCTTTCTATCAGGTTATCCTAATCTCATAACCCGGGTTTTAGGTTTAATGGGTTAAATCAAGTTGACTCGAGTCATTTTTTTGTTAATTGAATTTTGTTTTCAATTTCATCATTTAATATTGAATTGATTAAGACTTGAGTTTTATAATTTATTTTGATTTTCTTTCTATAGAGTTATTCTATTCTCATTATCTGAGTCGCAGTGTTTTTCAAGTTAACTTAGATTGACTCGAGTTAAATTTTTTTTAAAAAAATGATTTTTCTTTCAATTTAATCTGTTAATATTGAGTTGATTGAGAATTAAATATTATAATTTGTTTTGATTTGAGTTATCATGGTCCCATAACCAGATATGTGAATTTATTAGGTTGACCTGAATAGATTCAGTATGTTATTATCTCAATATTTTTTTAAAAAAAATATCTTAAATTTTTCATGAGTCAAACTAAGTGTTCACCGGTTGTTCATATTATCTTTAAACTTGTCAAGTTAACTGTATCATATCAAGTCAATCTTCACTCAATTTGTTTTACTAGAAAAATATGTTTAATGTGTTAATTTTTTTTAATCCACCTCGCAGCAAAGAGCATAACAATTGTTCAATTCTCTAATTACTAAAAGAAAAATGTAGTTCTATACTATATAGCGTGTCCATGAGACCTTTTCGAGACTATGCATGTGGAACATTGTCTTATCACATAAACTGCCATGGTTTGACTTATTAGCAAGCTTGGAACTTACTATATGGCTGGTGGTATCTTCAGTTTTTTTTTTCCTTTTCTTTTCTCAATATTATTTCAAATGAACGGTTTGCAAGGGTATGCGTTGTTCCTAAGGCACCGTTTGGGAACGCGGCTGCGGCTATGTTCCTAAAAAATTTGAAATTTTTTTTTTAAATTTAATATGGTTTGTATGTTTTAGATCGTTTTGATGTGCTGATGTCAAAAATGATTTTTAAAAAATAAAAAAATATCATTGACATGCATTTTAGCATAAAAAATTATTTAAAAAGTACTCACAATCACACTGCCAAACACACTCTAAATTGTCATCCTAACGTGCTGGGAAGCAGGACCTACCTCCAGCAGAAGACAAGAACATGGACCTAATCGTCTTCCCACAATAGCTACAACTCATGTAAGAAAATGTGTTTTTTAAGACACAAAACTTGACTTCCCGAGGGATACCTTGTTTTGACCTTTGAAAAATGCTACTACTGATGCCGCAGAAAATGTATTTTATAGTGACACTATCACTATAAAGTACTAGCCTTGGTACCCGTGTTCATATGCTAAAATGGAGTAAGAAAATACTAAAACGTCACGACAAATCTACGATCACTGTAATTAATATTGAACTAACATAAAATATAATGTTAATTTTATCGGATAGATTATAAAATTTGAATAAACTGATAAAAAAATAAAAAGAATTATAATTTTTTTTAAAAAAAACTCGTGTTAGTTTTTCAAACTCATGACTTTAGTTATTAGACCTGAAAAATTCAATCTAGAAAAATCATTAAACTCAATTCTCAATCCATTAAATATTGGAGAATGAAATTTAAAAAATAATTTTAATTGTAAAAAAATTAAAAAAATAATAATCAAAAGTAAAATAAAAAATAAATCTTATTGGAATTGAAAAGAAAAATCAATTTGGTAAAAAGATTAAAAGAATGAGGGTCATCATTGAAATAAAAAAATAAATGTTTTGACTGAATGGTAAAATTGAAAAGAATAATATTTTTTTTAAAAATACCAAGAAAGAAAATTAAAAATCAAAACAATAAGGACCAAATTAAAAAATATATACCATTAATTTAAATTGAAGGATGAAATTGAGTCACAGTAGAATCTCCTCTGCTTAAGAAATCTGGTGTTCCAGCATCTCCTTTGTAATTAAAAAAATACAATAATATAATTATGAGGTATAACTTAACTGATTAGATTTTGAGTTTGATTTCTAATGGTCGCAAGTTCAAGTTTTTTAGGACTACTGGAGTCTTACAAGAACATTAATTTTAGTATTTATGGGATTAATTAAAATACATGCAAGTTAATTTAAATATCTATACTAAATTAAAAAAAAAAAAACAATGATGCAAAAGAAAGAAGAACGTTGGAGGGGTGCTAGGAATGGGAATTGTCTAGAGACTTGCCCATACTGTTAATTTTCTAGTAGCAGTTGTCCATGCTGTTAAAGCTGCTGGGGTTTGCCCAAATGATAAAAATATTCAAAAGGGCAAAGAGAAAGCAAATTGAAATCGGCTTCGCTATTCTCTAGGTGAAATAAAGCCAGACAATAAAACGACACTGTTTTCTTGGTTTTTTTTGTTTTGTTTTTACCTGCTGTCTTTTTACCCTAGAGGGTCTGAGCTAGTGTATTGGTCAAAATGCACAGTCTGTCTGCTATGGTGCTATTAGCGGGAATTTCCTTTTCTTCGAGAAACATTGGAATATATGGTTTTTAATGCTTTGTGATGGGGTCCAATGATTGCCATTCTTTAATCATACACTTTCCAATATTTCCAATTTTGCCTCAAGAAAAAATTGTTGTTACTTGATAATATTAATTTGTTAATAAAACTACTCATATTAACTAAATATCATACAATACATTAAAAAACTTTTTAATGAATGTTTATGTGCTTGGGATCGCAGTTCATTATATGTAACATTTTTTTTTTCATTAAACTTTTTTCATTTTTAATTTCATTGTTTCATTTAATGTTCGAGAATTCAAGGTTTTTGATAAAATTTCATCATTAAATTAGAAACCAATTTAATAAAATAGAGTTGGAATATATTGGATGAAAAATAATTAAAAATAAGAGAACTAAAATAAAAACAAAAAAATAATTTGTTTTTCTCATTTGCGCATGAAAAACTTCATTTTCATCCAAAAAAATTAGAATATATTAAAAGAAATTGGAAGAATAGGAGCTTAATTGAAATTTTTCAATCTCAAATAAAAAACCCTAAACGACGCGTCGTTTAAACCTAAAGAAGAGAAGATGAGTGACACGTCATTCGGTTGATTGGCTTATGTTTTTTACAGTTTTACCTGATCGAGTTAGTAACTTTAAATACATGAATGTGGAGCTATATACCTACAAATTGAGCAATGTTGGATTCAAATAAAAGGTTTGCATCCCCTCTACCAACTTCAGGTGGTCTCAGGCGACGATGACGTCAAAGTTACTTCAACGAGCCTCGAAAATAGGCAACTTAGTCAGCCATAACAATGCAACTATCATGCAAAACCGACCTATTTTTCATGTGTTTACACATAAAGCCTTCTCAATGAGTCTTTATTAAGGGTTTACAACACTTTCCTTAAAATCAAGAAGTCAGAAATTGATTTAAAACCTCCAAAAACCCTACAAATACCCTCTATAGCTTGAAGGCAGATGAGGAGTAGACAAAAAAAAGGATAAGAAAAGAAAAATAAATATCAATAAGAAACACAACTGTAGAGGTCCAAGATCCTAAACAAAAGATTTCTTACCTTTGCAAGTTTATGAGAGAAAATATTTCAAAAAAAAAAAAACATAAAGAGAGTGGTTGTTCTAAATATACTTTTTTTGATCCAAAAGTAGGTCCTTTATGACATGCTTTTGATTTTTTTATTTACTTTTGTTTTTTTTTTATTTATGTTTATAAGTATAAAAAAGAGATTTAAATGCTCAACATGTAATGTTATATACACCTCTTTGTTGCTGTGTTTTTTATTTAATGATGTTTATTTTGAAGTTTTTTTTTTAAATGTTTTTGATACATTAAAGTTGTTGTTTAAGTTTGTTTTTGATATATAATGTTGTTTTAGTTTTTGTTTAACTTAAACTATGCATGTTAAAGTAAGAGTGTTTTACCATGGGTTGGCTAGGTTTGTTTATGCACAAAATGGGTTTAGAAAACCAATTTTAAATCCATGTTGTGCGAATATTTAGTCTGTTTTAAGTTTATGTTTTTTTTATTTGGTACCTCTTGCTTGATTTTGATTTTTTTTTTTAGTTTTTTAAGATTTAAACATGTTTGTGTATGATATTGTGACTTGTTGAAATAAAAAAAGTATGATTTAAAAGCCAAAAATGCCAATTTCTAGGCTTGGAAGTGCCTTCCTCATGACTGTATTTTTTATGGGTTTTAAGGCAATATTCTTTGTATTCTTGTGAAGACCATTGCCATAGACCCTTGTTTTAGACCAATTTTGATATATTTCTTTGCACATACATATTTTTTATGCACGATAAACCAATAATCTAGTGTTTATTCGCATCAATAACTTGTTTAAATGGTTTTTAATTATAAGGTTTTGGTTTTGAACCGAAACCCGTTTTGGACAAATCTTAATGATTTATTGATAATCGAATTGAATGGATGCTAGATTATTGATCCTTGCATGATTTCCAACATGTATGTGCCTTTGGTTTGTCCATATTTGATCTGGTTTGAGAGCCACATTATTAGGTTCACGTTGAATGTTCTTTATTTATTCTTCTCAAAATAATGAAAGCACTTTCAATTTTTCTTATATATGGTGGCCGAAACAAAAAAAAATACAATGACCCACACAAATTTTTTCATGTAATTTTCAAGAAACCCAACCATGTAAATCTAAAATATCCCAAATTAAGATTTAACTCCAAGATACCCCAAGAATCAAGATTTTTTAGATTTAAAGCAAAAGTGGCCAAATTTTATGTTTCTTATATCAAAGGATTGCGACAAGCCCTAAAAATTTCTTTTATTATGATTTTCTTTGCTTTTTTTTTTAAAAAAAACTTTATTTAATTAAGATTACAAATAATATTTGTTTTTTTTTTACTTGACGTCGTAACTAGATTTTTAGAGAAGATAAAGAACTTAAAAATATACTTGAATTTTTTAAAAAAAATTTTGGCCGTATGCAATAAAATATATTTTTTTTCTTTTTGAAAATATTTTGAATTTTTTTTTGAAAGATTTCGGAGAAAATCGGGTATTTTAATACCGGATTTGTATTTTACAGTGTAAATGTACAACCAGATATCATATAAAATTGGTAGAAAAATATATGAGAAAATCACAATTTTTTTCAAAGGATTTTTGAATTTTTTTTAAAAAAAAGGTCGGGCCGGATCCAGCCATTTGGGCTGGGCCAAAATTGGCCCAGACCAAAGACCACTTAATTATTTTGTCGCTACATGCAGGGATGAATTCTGCATGCAGCGACCTTAACGAAGAAGGAGGCAACGCAGGGAGGAGGAAGTTGCCTGGCGTGGGGGTCTTGGTCGTGATGAGGTGGTTCGGCCGGTGGCTCAGGGGGCGTCGGCTAAGGTGATGGTGGCCGGAGTTGATTGTGGGAGGAAGAAGAAAACGTTGCAGAGGAGAGAGAAAGGCTGGAAGGAGAAGAGGGAGAAGGTCACGGTGGCTGCTCTGCCACTGGTGAGGAGTTGGGTTGATGGCAATGATGGTGGTAAATTCGGTTGTCGAGGTGGAGGTCGGTGGCAGTGTTGGCTGCTTGTGCGGAGGAAGAAAAAAATAGATTCAGAAGAAGAGAATCTGCAGAGAAGAGAGGGAAGACCTCGCGGTAGCTGTGCCTATCGCCGCTGAGGATTTGGGTTCATGGGGAGGCTGAGATGTCGTTTGTTGGTGGAGGAGGAAGGTTTCTGTAGGGTCTTCAAGGGCTGAAGAAGCAGCGGGAGAGAGAGAGAGAGAGAGAAGAGAGAACGTTGGCTGGAAGAAAAACAGGGGAGAAGCTGATTTTTTGGCTTATTTTGGACCCGATTTTCTCCTCCCTCAGGCCATCAAATCCACCTCTATTTATAGGCGGTGGAAGAGGGCAATCTTGTCTACACTAGAGAAAAATTTCAGCCCTTGATTCAGATGGGAAGGATCCTAACCGTTGGCTCAAAGTAGGCATGATGCGCTGTCAAATTGTCAAATCTGCAGCTGCAGGCTGCCTGAGTTGGCCTCTTTGGGGTGGTGCCACGTCCGTTTATTTGCCAGTGTGCCGATGAAGACCATACCTCGACATAGAGGGATGTGTGGTTATCAGTTTCGTGCAAGTTTTGGCAAATTTGGTGGACGTTAGGTGCATTAAATGCACCTGCAAAGGAGGTGACCGGGCCAGATTTTCAGGGAAAAGAAGAAGATAATGAATAGTGTTCAGGATTCTGTTTTGGCCAAAGTTCATTTCAGTCCTTCCTCTTTCAATTGCTTTCAATTGAACCCCTAATTGACCCTAAATGTTTGCAATTAAGCCCCCTGATGACCTTCAATTGGAACCCTAAAGTTACGCACCTTTTGCAATATGGTCCTCGGTCCCCTAATTGACCATCAAACTTTCAATTTCTTCAATTTCACCCCCGGTTTTTGTCAATTAAGCCCCTTAATTGTGGCGTCTTTTTCAAATCGGTCCTTAGCTGCAAATTTCTTCAATCTAGCCCCCGATTTCAATCAATTAACTTGGTAAAAATTAAATTTGGTCTCTTAAAATTCCAATCTCCTTAATTAAGCCTAAATTAGGCTCCCAAACTTAATATTTCACCAATTAAGCCTCAAATAAAATTAATTTGACCCATTTAAAGTATAATTAAGTCCTTGCACTTAATTAAATCCTTCAATTGGACTCAAATTAATTATTAAACATAATTAAAATTTAATTTGGCCCATGATTAAATCAAATTGGCCTATTAAAAATTTAATTATGTCATTGGACTTAATTTTTATGCAAATTCATCCAATAATTATTTAATTTAACCTTGAATTTGCATTTTGTCTCCATTTTTTGGCATAATAGGGTACAATTAGGCCTTGAATTTCCTCCAAAAATTGCAGCTTGATTTCTCGGCCTGCCTTCTCCACGTTGCCAGCCTTTTATTTATTTATTTATTTTTATTTTTTAAAAAAGTGAATTTTTGGGGAATAACCCAGAATTGGGTTATGACACTTATCACAAGGCCTTTTCGATGTCCGATTGATATGAAATTTAACCTAATAAAAACAAGGCCTCTGAAATCTTCTGATAAAATCTCATCCCGATCCGAAGGTTGAATTTAATATTATGCTTGTTAAAGTAACATTATACATTTAAAAAATAAGCCTCTAACTGCTGAAATTAATTAGCCCATGAAGTAAATGGATTGAGCCTCTTTTGTACATATATTAAATTGAATAAGGTCTGATTATCACTTGTTGAAGATGTAGCCTCCTTAAGATTTACATTGGCTAACTACTTTAAAAAAGCCCATTGAATGTATATTTAAGTTTATTTACCCTTGATCATGCAATTGGCCTAATTAGATCTTGTAATGGACTTTTGATGTAGTCTTGATTGTATTTTTAATTCTCAATTAACTCAATATTGAGGGATAAAATTGAAAAAATAAACCAATTAGGAAAAAGAGGAAAAAACTTGAGTCAATCGAGTTAACTCGTCAAACTCGAGGTCCGAGTCATGATACTAAGAGAACCTTATAAAAAATAAAAAAATATTATGAAGCCCAACCCTTAGTAAATCTAATGTTGAAGCATGAAATTGAAATTGAAAAATCGATTAGAAAAAGGATATAAAAAAAACAACTTAAGTCAACCTAGGTTAACTAGCCAAACTTGTGACTTGAATCATAAAACAAAGATAATCTCATATCAATCAAATAAGACAAATCATAAAGCTTGATTCCCAATCAACTTAATGTTGAAGGTTAGAATTGAAAAATAAAGTCAATTAAGAAAAGGAAAAAAAACTCGAGTCAACCCATCAAACCCACAGTCCATATCATGAGAATAAGATAATCTCATAAAAATTAAATTGAAAAATATCATGAAGTCCAATCTCAATAAACCTAATATTGAAAGGAGGAGTTAAAATTGAAAAATTGATAAAAAAAATGACACAAAACAACGACTCGATATAACTCGCTAAAGTCGTGACCCGAGTCATGAGATTGTGATAACCTTATAGAAAAAAAATCAAAATAAATCACAAAACTTAATTCTCAACCAGTCCAATATTAAAGGGTGAAATTGAGAAAAAGTGTCAATTAGTAAAAGAAAAAAAAAAACTCAAGTCAACCAAGTTAACTCATCAAACACACGGTTCAGGTCATGAAACCAGGATAACATCATAAAAAATAAATTGAAAAAAAGTATGAAGTTCAAGTCCTAATAAACCTAATATTAAAGAATGGAATTAAAATTAAAAAAAATATTATTCTAATAAATAATATTTCAAGTTAAGTCCAATCCCATCAATTTTTTTTTGTTTTAATGTTAATACTAGTTAAATGCCCTGCGCGATGCCGCGAGTCAATTATTTTTTGCATTTCAAAAAAAATCAAGATCTAAAAGTGTTAGGTTTTTTTTGGTAAAGTTAAGAGTTTTAGGTTTGGTTGCAACGCTTGACCCAAAAATAATATTTATAATATTAATAATAACATTAAACTTGGGTTAACCCTTAGCATAAAAGTGTTTGGACTGCAATACCAGATCCAATAGCATTGGACGTGGGTCTGGCTGCAAGGTCATGTCATTAAAGTGTGATAATTAAATAGATTAGTTAAAAAGAAAAAAAACAAAGAAAAAAACCAACAGGAAGAAAAAAACTAATGAAGAAAAAGAAAAAATATATAAATTAACTGGGTTAACCTTTAAAATCAGGTTAACCCGTCATACCTTGAATTCGCATCATGAAAGTTTGATAATTAAAAAGAAAGAAACAAATTAATGGGTTAACCCAGAATTAACTGGGCTAACTTGTCAAACCAGGTTAGCTTGTCAAATCCGGAATCCGTGTCATGAAAGTTTGATAACTAAATAGAAAAAAATTTAACATTAACAATTTAAATTAAACAAAAAAATTAATTAAAAAAAAAACAAAAGGCATCAGCTTTTTCACTGTGGACTGCACTGTGCAGTCCACAGTCAAAAGCATAAAAACAACTAAAAAACAAAAAGAAAAACTAAAGGCATCAGTCGAGAACTACTTAGAAAAAAAATTTAATATTAATAAACTAAATTAATTAATTAAAATTAATTAAAAATAAAAAATAAATGAAAAAAAAACCTCTAAGAAGAAAAAAACTAAATAGAAAGAAATTTAACATTAACAAAACTAAACTAAACGAAAAAAAATTAAAAAAAAAAAGCAAAAAACAATTACAGGTTAACTTGTCAAATTAGGTTAACCCATTAAACCCGGGATTCGTGTCATGAATGTCTGGTAACTAAATAAAAAAAAAGTGAAAATTAACAAACTGAACCAAACAAAAAAAATTTAAATAAAAAGGAAACAAATCCGGGTTAACTCGTCAAACCATGTTAACCCGTTAAACCCAGGATCTGTGTCATGAAAGTCTGATAACTAAATAAAAAATATTTAACATTAACAAACTAAATTAAACAAAAACAATTTATGAAAATAATAAAAAAAAATTGACGGTCAACCCATAATTAACTGGGTTCACCTGTGAAACCAGGTTAACTCGTGAAATCGGGATAAGTGTCATGAAAGTTTGATAACTAAATAGGAAAAAAAATTAGAATTAACAAACTAAACTAAATGAAAAAAATTAATTAAAAATAAAAAAAAAGCAAAAAAAAATTTCTGGGTTAACCCGTTAAATCCAGAAAACGTGTCATGAAAGTCTCATAACTAAATAAAAAAAATTTAATTTTAATAAACTAAATTAAATTAAACAAAAAATTTTGTTAAAAGAAAAAAACAATGAAAGAAGCAAAAAAATAATCCCGAAAGGCATAAAAAAAGCTAAAAAAATGAGACAACTTAAAAAAAAACTAAAGCATCAGTGTTTTACTGTGGACTGCACTATGCAGTCCACAATAAAACATTGATCCCTTTTAGTATATGTTACAATTAATTAAAAAGAAAAAAAGCAAAAAAAAAAATTTCAGGTTAACTCGTCAAACCCGGGATCCGTGTCATGAAAATCTGATAACTAAATAAAAAAATTAACATTAACAAAATAAATTAAACAAAAAACATTCATTAAAAAAAAACACAGAAAAAAGCAAAAAAAAAAAACTCATAAAGGCTAGAAAACAAAAAAAAAAAAAACAAAAAAAAAAGAAAAAAAACAAAGAAAAAACAAAAGAACAAAAAAAAAAAAGACAGCTCAACGTTTCACTGTGGACTTGCACAGTGAAACACTGAGCAATTTTAGTTTATTGTCAATTAACAAACTAAACTAAATGAAAAAAATTAATTAAAAAGAAAAAAATTTTGGGTTACCTCGCCACACCAGGTTAACTCGTTAAACCCGGAATCCGTGTCATGAAAGTTTGATAACTAAATAAAAAAAATTAAGATTAACAAACTAAATTAAATAAAAAAAATATTAAAAGAAAAAAAAATGACGGCCCGTGAAACTAGGTTAACCCGTGAAACCTGAAATATGTGTCATGAAAGTCTAATAACTAAATAGAAAGAAATTTAACATTAACAAACTAAAGTAAACGAAAAAAATTAATTGAAAAGAAAAAAAAAGCAAAAAAAAAAATTCTGGGTTAACTCGTCAAACCATGTTAACCTGTTAAACCCGGGATCCGTGTCATGAAAATCTGATAACTGAATAAAAAAAATTTAACATTAACAAAAAAAATTATTAAAACAAAAAAACAAAAAAAACCCTAAAAGTGTAAAAAAAAATGAAAAAAAACCCGTCATGAAAGTCTAATAACTAAATAGAAAGAAATTTAACATTAACAAACTAAAGTAAATGAAAAAAATTAATTGAAAAGAAAAAAAAAGCAAAAAAAAAATTCCGGGTTAACTCGTCAAACCATGTTAACCTGTTAAACCCGGGATCCGTGTCATGAAAATCTGATAACTGAATAAAAAAAATTTAACATTAACAAAAAAAATTATTAAAACAAAAAAACAAAAAAAACCCTAAAAGTGTAAAAAAAACGAAAAAAAAAACCGTCATGAAAGTCTAATAACTAAATAGAAAGAAATTTAACATTAACAAACTAAAGTAAACGAAAAAAATTAATTGAAAAGAAAAAAAAGAAAAAATAAATTTATGGGTTAACTCGTCAAACCATGTTAAACCCGGGATCCGTGTCATGAAAGTGTGATAACTGAATAAAAAAATTTAAAATTAATAAAATAAAAAAATTATTAAAAGAAAAAAAAAAAAAACAAAAAAAAACCCTAAAAGTGTAAAAAAAATGAAAAAAAACCAGCTCATCTTTTTATAAATAGAAAGAAATTTAACATTAACAAACTAAAGTAAACGTAAAAAATTAATTAAAAAAAAAATCTAGGTTAACTCGTCAAACCAAAAAAATTCTAGGTTAACTCGCCAAACCATGTTAACCTATTAAACCCGAAATCCGTGTCATGAAAATCTGATAACTGAATAAAAGAAAATTAACATTAAAAAAAAACCTAAAAGTGTAAAGAAAAAAACAGCTTATAAAACTCTAAAAACATAAAAAAAAAAGAGGGGCTCATCTTTTACTGTGGACTGTACTGTGTAGTCCACGATAAAAAACTGAGCCTTTTTAATTATATTTTAATAGACAAAACCATTCTCATATATGGATATATAATATAAGACCATTTCTTTTGATGTGCTCATTTAACCACTTGATTTCTCACTTGTTTTTTTAAGGACATGCGCCAACCTTTTATCTTATAATTCAAACTTCTATACTAACTAACATGAAAAGAAGACAGGTGGTTGAGAACAAAAGGCTGAAGTACGCAAATGTTGACAAGCGCAAACATGC
>Ga0325411_1004048_pt1 | contig 16496 bp, 17 predicted proteins | sample PopdelMetagenome_13_FD_206181 | JGI IMG/M metagenome (GOLD analysis project Ga0325411, IMG submission 206181) | Populus deltoides microbial communities from Bellville, Georgia, United States - Xylem-PdIQD-R4 | ecosystem: Host-associated > Plants > Phyllosphere > Stem > Wood/Secondary xylem...
AGTAGTTGAAGATGGAGTGGAATTGGTCGTGTGCACTGAGTCACCTGAGCATAACAAGGTAGACTTAACATTCAAGTGTAGCTGATTTTGTGGCATGATTTGATCATCTGGCAGCTGGTTTGTAGACCATGGGAGTAGACCTGAAGTGTTAGTATGAGCAGTCTGGTGAGATAAAAAGGATGGTAAGGAAGAGATTTCTAGTTTAGGAGGAACTTGGAGAGAGGATTCTTGTTGGTATGGAAACAAAGATTCATAAAAAAATGACATTACGTGAGATATAAATTTTCCATATGGCCAAATCAAGACATTTATATCTGTGGTGAGATAAATTGTAATAAAGAAGATGCAACTTCGCATGGTTGCATGCAGACCATCGATGCTTTGATTAGTACATTCACCAAAACATTTTATTTCCCGCAGGATATATATTCTGGCTCCTCCATTTCATCATTATTTGCCAGAGATATTTATGCGTGTTAACCTGGGCTGTCACAAGTTCATTCCATTGACGATGCTTTTCGCTCTTTTGAGCTCGGGAGAGATAAGGTTTCCCGCACTCTTTTCTAACTTTTAATCTTATTATTATTAATTATTATCATCATAATCATACAAGAACCAGTCGCCCCTGCCCACAGTGAAACAGTGCCAATTTCTAGCTACATACACCAAGATGAAGTTTGTTTTCCACACAAAAACAACAAAAAGAATGGCCAAGTCCCTCTCCATCTTTGCAACCTTTGTCAATAAATAAACACTAAGGTAATGAATAGTGAGCGATACCAACATACGAAGCTTTTGGTTTTCAGAGACCGTGCTTAAGATCAAGTGATCATAAGGTGCTATATATTGGGGCTCATCTGGAGAGACATGCTGGAGAGCAGGGGATTATTGTGGAGGAGCAGATGCTTAAGATCAAGTGATCAATTTTATGCTTATTATAAGCTCCCAAGTTTGGCCAACAAGGATAACCGAAAACACCCATGAACATGTTATTAGGTTTCTAATTATAAGCTATTTCAAATGGTGATTTACCATTGAGTGCTTTTCAAGGAAGATGGTTAATAATATAAGTTGCAATTAAAAATACATCTTCCTAATATGGTTTTGGCAAATGGGAGTGAGCAATCAAGGTTAAGGTTAAGCCCATTTTCAACAATTTGACAACGTTGATTTTCAACAGAATCCATTTGTTCTTCTGTGTAAGGATAAGATAGATGATGTTGAGTTCGGCAAGTTTTGAAATAATTATTTAAACATCTATATGCATCCACCAATCAATTTAAAAAGCTTTAATTTTGGAATCAAAGTGTCCTTCAATATATTTTTGAAATTGAAGAAATATATTCTCAACATAAAATTTTAATTTTAAAGAAAATATCCATATGAATCTAGTAAAGCCATCTAAGAAACAAACATAATAATAAGATCCATAGCTAGAAATAACCGAGCTTAGTCCCAGACACCATAATAAATTAATTCAAGTGGTTTTGAAATGAATAGAAGAATAAAAATGTATTTTGAGGCTTTTAGCCATCTCACACTCGGGATAAATAATTTGTCTCTTATTACAACTAACAAGTAAATTATCATGGCTAAGAACACGTCGAATAGTAATATATAAAGCATGACCAAGACAACAATGCCAATTGATAATAGAAACCTAACACTAAAAAAACATATGAAAAGTAGCATTGAAGAGAAAAAGAGAAGTAATAAAGGTCATTAGACACAAATATTTTATGTAGGACGTTCCACGAGTCCTTAAGCAAAAAAAAAAAAAACTGTGAAATTTGAAACAAACATGATTATCTTTGGTAAATTTTTGAGCAAAAATAAGAATTTTTTTTGTAATTTCTGCGACAATAAAATTTTGGTCAAAAATAAAAGATGAAGAGGAATTAGATAAATAAGCAGTTTTAATATGAATGATTTTCAAATTGTACCATCACCAATGTGAATTTTATCATTGCTAGAAAAATCATCACTTCTGATTCTGATGTTTAGATTATTTATGTTGGTGGTTAAATTATGTGTTGAGCCAATATTAAGATGCCACTCTTGTTCAACTAATTGTTGCCCAGTATGATTGAAGACAAGGTTTGCTTGAAGATTTGGACGTGGTGGTGGAGTTGAAAATTTGGATTAAAATGCCTTTAACCACGGGAGGCCAAATGACCAGGTTTTCACAAAATTGACACAACAAACTATTGTTGCCATAACCACTACTATGGTTGCTATTGAATTGACCACGCTCTCTGCCTCTAGGTGTTGATGAATAACTATAAACCTATCTTCCTGTAAGAGGTAGTTGTTGGGTGACAACATTGGCAGAGGCAGTGACTAAGGATAAAAATTGATTATTGTGTTGAATATGAGCCTCACATGTCAAGAGCATAGAATAAACCTCTTCCAAGGTAAGAGAGGTATCACGATGAGTGACCATGAAAATAAGAGAGTTATAATCTAAACCAAGCCCGACAAGTAGATATGTGATGATATCATCACAGATTAGAGGTTGTCCAACAATAGCCAACTCGTCTGTAAGATGTTTGATTGTCATAAAATAATCACTTACATATAGACTTCCTTTTCGCAAAGTAGAGAGTTGAGATCAAACTTATACTTCTTTAGCACGAGACTGTGATGCAAAGACATAATTTACACCCACCAGAATTCAGAGAATGTGATGTAAAGAGCAACTTGTGCCAGTACCTTGTATGAAAAAGAAGAATTGATGCATGGAAAAGATTATCTTGGGTTTCTTAATTAGTATAAGATTGGTTGGGACACGTAAATCCATCAGAAGTAATGATGGTTTTAACAGCCTGGTGTATGATGCCACCTACATAGCCAAAAACTTTAGGTAGGGTAACATGGTGGCTTTCCAAGTTTGTTTTTCAAACGTGTGAGTTTAGTAAGGTTGATGAAGGAGGATGAGAAGATTGCATTCAAAAGTTATGGAATTTTAGGAGTCAAACAGTTTGAGAAGGATCAATTAGAAGTGAGTCTTAGATAACTTTGTTACCATGTAGGAATGCGCAAAGAGAAGAATTTCACAAAAGAAAAAGTTGAATATTAATATGCAATCTTGAAAGAAAACACCATATATCAGATTTTATAAATATATTACCTATAACTTTCTCCTCTATGTTAGCTATTTTAAAACCAAAGGATAATATTACAATGTTAACAACCAAATTGGTTATCCTAAGCAAGGTACTTCAGTTTTGATTATTGACCGTTTCTTACTATTATGGAAAGAGATTAGAATAGACTCTTTATATATGTAAATACCTTATATAGAAATAATTATCATGTGTAGTATACTCCACTCTAGTATTGTACACAACTCTAAAGGTATAAATACAAAGGATGGTTGCAGCTATTAGCAACCTTTGAAATTCACATACAAATCATTCTCTAAACTTAACTTGGTATCAGAGTAAGCAAAGAAAATAAAATCACAGCTTTATTTGTCTGCAAACCATCTACACTCATCTGGTTCAGTTCTTTTCTCTGTCAATGATGAATAACTTTGTTGCTGCTGGACCGCTCACTCACTCTTCTTCCTCTTTTGCGCCACCATCAATGTCAACTACTACATTTGGTGCTTCCCTTGTTGTTGCCGAAATCGAACTGCCTCAGCCTTCCTCTTTAGATGTCATGACTGCTATGACAAAAGTCCCTGCTATCATCCCTCTCCCCAACACTCAGCAGGTAATATCTTTAAAGCTCTCCAACACCAATTTCTTATATTGGAGGGTGCAGATGAAACCTTTTCTCTTGGGCCAAGGTGTTTTTCCCTTTGTGGATGGCTCATTACCATGCCCTCTCTCTCACTTGATTTATGTTGACACCTCTTTACCTACTATTAATGCTTCCTATCTGTCATGGAAGCAACAAGACCACCTAATCATGAGTGCTCTTTTATCCTCCCTCTCTATGGAAGTTCTGCACCTAGTGGTTGATTGTAACACCTCCCACGACATCTGGACAACGCTGGAAACATCCCTTACTTCTCCTTTTAACTCACGAATTATGCAACTCCACGGTTCCTTCCAAGAGCTATGACAGAATGATGAGTCTGTTAGCACCTATCTGCGGAAGGCTAAGTCCTTGTTTGATGAACTTGCTGCAGTCGGTAGACCGATTTCTATGGAAGAATTTAATTTTTATGTGTTTCGGGGATTACGCAATGAGTTTAAGGACCTGGTAACCAGCTTATCTACTAAAGCTGATCCTATCTTGTACACTGACCTCCACAGCCACCTCCTCACACATGAATTTATCAATAAAGCTAGTATCCATCCTGCTGTAACAGCTCTTCTGTTACCCACTCCATCCCAGCAGCCATCTGTGTTTTTTAGGCAGCAACAGTCAGGTTCCAATGCTGGCAGAAGAGGCCGTTTTCGCGGGGGCTAGCGACCAAATCACCGTAGTAGTTATCGTGGAAATCATGGTTATGGTTATGGATTAGCCCAGAATTTCAGTCCTATAAATTCTGCTTCAGGTTCATAGTTTGGACAACAGGGAAATCGGGTTTCCTATGGCTCAAGTCAGCACTTTGGGCAGCAAAGCAACCAGTTTGGAGGTTTTCACCGCATCATCAAATGTCAGCTATGCTATGATTATGGGCATACTGCCCAGCAATGTTCTCAATTATCTACTCATCATGTATAAGCTAATACCAATTTAGCATTTAATACTGCCCCTAAAACTTCTCCTGTTACTTGGTTTCCTGATATAAATGCGAATCATCATGTCACGTCGGACCTTGTGAGTATGATGAGTTTAGAACCTTACCTTGGTAATGATCACTTGCATGTTGGCGATGGCAATGGTCTTGTTATCTCTAATATTGCTCACTCTCACATTCATTCACCCAAATGCACATTTACGTTATCCAACATTTTACATGTTCCTACCATAAAAAAACCTTTACTATCTGTTCAGAAGTTTTGTCTTGAGAATAACGTGTTTTTTGAATTTCATCCATTTGTATTTTATGTTAAGGATCTCATGACAAAGGCAATGCTTCTTTCCGATCGGAGTAGAGATGGTCTATATGTTTTGTCTGAGTCCTCTGCAACGTTATTACCTCAAGCCTTTCTATCCACCTGAATCTCTACTTCAGCTGATGTCTAACATCATTGTCTTAGGCATCCTAGTTCGTGTATTTTGCATTTTTTAGTGTTAAATAAAAAGGTTTCCTGTACATCAAAATATTTTGATTTTAATTATTCAGCATGTCTTCTTGGTAAGTCGTCTCGCTTGTCTTTAAAAACTACAGGTCATCAAACTCAAGCTCCTCTTGACTTGATTTTTAGTGATGTTTGGGGACCTTCCCCTATGTTATCATGTGATGGATTTTGCTATTTGTTTATTTTTGTGGATGCCCATACAAGGTTTATTTGGTTTTACCCTTTGGCTGCCAAATTTGATGTGTTTACTATCTTTCATCAATTTCAAGCACAAGTTGAACGTTAGTTTTCCTTAAAAATTAAATCCGTTCAAACATATTGGGACGGTGAATATCAAAAACTCAATACCTATTTTAAAACAATTAGTATTCATCATTGTGTGATCTGCCCCCATACTCATGAACAAATTGGCATGGTCGAACGTCGTCATAGACATATTGTTGAAATTGGACTTTCTCTTCTAGGTCAATGTAAAGCTCCTTTAAAATACTAGAGTTTTGCTTTTGAAAGTTCTACTTATTTGATTAATCGCATGTCAACTCCGGTTCTTAATCATAAAACACCTTTTGAATGTCTTTTAAAATCGACTCCTGACTATGGATTTCTTCGTACTTTCGAGTGTCTCTACTTTCTGCTACTTCGTCCATACAATGCTCATAAGTTAGATTTTCGCTCTTCTCCTTGTGTTTTTCCAGGTTATAGCAACTCTCATTTAGGTTATTGATGTCTTGATTTGTCGTCAAATCGTCTTTATATTGCTCGTCGTGTTCAGTTTCATGAAATTGTATTTTCCTTTGATAAGTCTAAACAGAGTATCGCCTCACCTCTATAACCCCCTGTTGTCACTTTCCAGCCCCTCACATCTGTCTCTGCACCGTATTTAGTAAAATCCAGTGCTCCAATAAAACCCCCTGCACCTGCATCAACCTCCCTCACTCCCTTATTTTTGCCTACATATCACGGTCATATTCATTCCACAGGTACAGGTCCCGACTTGTCACTCTCATATATGTCTCTTATGGCCCCGGTCTCTTCTGATATGACACTCTCCTTTGCTAGGTCTCATACTTCGCGTGCAGTATGTGTGTCTCCTGTGATATCTGATTTGCCCAACTCCCCTGTTCCTTCCCCTGCTGGCTCTACCTCTCGGTTTGCTTCTCCTGTTCAGCATAGTCCTCTATTGCGCCCTTCAACACTAGGTTCCTCCTTTATTTCCCCCCTGGACTTGATTTATGCGTTGATTTGTCTCATTTCTCTCTTCAACAAGGCCAAGACAGTGTGTCTTCCACTCAACCTCAGGTTGCACGCACTTACTCCTTGGTGCTTCGCTCACGTTCATCCAAAACTGCTAACTTGAGTGTCTTATTTGCTTCCCGTTCTACATCTTTGCCTCAGCAGGAACCAGTTTCATTTAAGGCTGCTGACCAATACTTGATTTGGTCATTAGTTCCTTTTTCTCCATCTATGAATGTGGTTGGCAATTAGTGGGTATATAAGATTAAGAGGTGCGCCGATGGTTGTGTGGACTGATATAAATCATAGCTGGTCGCACGAGGTTTCACTCAGTAAGAGGGGGTTGATTGCTTGGAAACATTTAGTCCGGTGATTAAGCCAACAACGATTCGACTAGTCCTTACTATCGCTGTCACCTATGGTTAGCAAATTCATCAGTTAGATGTCCATAATGCCTTTTTGAATAGCATTCTTTAGGAGGAGGTGTACATGGCACAACCACTTGGTTTTGTTGACCCTACATTCCCATCGCATGTGTGTCATCTACATAAATCTTTGTATGGTTTGAAACAAGCGTCTCGGGCATGGTACAACCTGTTAAGTGAGTTTCTGATCTCCATTGGTTTTTAGGCATCGAAGGTTGATACTTCTCTCTTTATTCTCTCCTTCAGCGGTGCTATATTTTATTTACTTGTGTATGTTGATGATATTTTGTTGACTGGGACTAACCCGACTTTGCTTCAATGCTTAATTATTTTGCTAAGTTTAAAGTTTAAGCTTCGAGATTTAGGCTCTATTCAATTCTTCTTGGGCATTGAAGTTAAATCCATTTCTATGGGTTTGTTACTCAGCCAACATAAGTATACTTTTGATATTATCCAACGAGCAGGTATGACTTCCTGTAAACCAGTTGCTACCCCTCCGTCTACCTCCTCAAAATTGAGCATCGCATCTGGTACTCCTTACTCTGATCCGACACGATATAGACAGATTGTTGGGGCTCTCCAGTATCTTACTTTTACCAGACGTGATATTTGTTATGTAGTCAACAAGGTATGTCAGTTTATGCATGCCCCTACTAAGGATCATTGATTGGTCGTTAAATGTATTCTACGTTACCTTCAGGATACAACTTCTTATGGTCTACACATTACTCGGGATTCCTCATTGTCTCTTCATGGTTTCACTGATGCTGATTGGGCTGGCAGTATTGATGATCGAAAATCAACAGGTGGTTATCTTGTATATCTTGGTGCTACTCCTATTTCATGGAAATCAGGGAAGCAACGTACTGCAGCTCGGTCTTCTACAGAGGCAGAATACAAGGCCTTAGCTGATGGTACTGCTGAAATCTTATGGATTTGCTCTTTATTATCAGAACTTCATTTTCCATCGTCATCCATGACTACATTGTGGTGTGATAATTTAGAGGCCACCTTCCTATCACTTAATCCAGTTTTTCATGCTCGCACTAAACATGTTGAAGTTGACTATCACTTTGTTCGTGATCACGTTGCTAAACAAGAAATTCAGGTACGCTTTATCTCTTCAAAGGACCAACTAGCTGATGTCCTTACCAAGCCGCTTCCCCCAGTCTCGTTTGCTCTTTTTCGATCCAAGCTTCGGGTGGAATCTCCACCATCAGATTGACGGGGTGTATTATGGAAAGAGATTAGAATAGACTCCTTATATATGTAAATACCTTATATAGGAATAATTATCATATGTAGTATACTCCACTCTAGTATTGTACACAACCCTAAAGGTATAAATACAAAGGATGGTTGCAGCTATTAGCAACTATTGAAATTCACATACAAATCATTCTCTAAACTCAACTCTTACAGAGCCATTATAAATGGCTCTCCAACTCTCCTTTATACTTGTGAGCTCTTAAAGTGGTCCACTCTAAAGATCGTAACCTTCATAATTATGAGCTCTTAAAGTGGTTCACCTAAAGGTTGTAACCTTCATACTTATGAGCTCTTAAAGTGGTCCACTCTAAGGTTGTAACTACCCAATGATATACTAAATATGTGGGACACATAGCCATTAAAGCTTAATGGAAGCTTTGGTTATAAATAATGTTATTTGATCCCTATATTCATTTACTCAATTCCCTAAAGTTTTGCACCATCTATATAGAGTGAGTAAAGTTTAGAAGTGCCAAATATATATCAAAGAGAGCAACAGATACTTGAGGAACATCAATGGCTGGTGGTACTGTTTCCTTGTCATTAAGCTTTACGATTATGTTATAAACATGTTTATTCTGTATCATAGAATCGTATATTAAGTTCTATATTTGGTATCAGAGCATGATTTTATATCTGCCTTAATTTATAAAGTTGCTATGTTTATCTTTGTTTCTAGCTAAAAGTTTGATAAAATTTAAGTTTTGATGATTCTGGATGTGTTTTATTCAAAAGAAAGAAATCATGTTGAAATAGTTTTTCTAACCTTTCTATTATTTAAAAAATACATTCAAGGAAATCAAAATCTGCAACCCAGTATGGAGGTTGAAGACGACCAAAAATAACATACAGTTTTGATCTCCGATAAACAATGACATTTAGTTTTCACTTTATAGATGGTCTGTAAAGTGTACTAATAATTGTTATGATATACTGTTATGGCCATAATTTTTATTTGATTTAATTATATGCAATTTGGATTATTATAGTGCAAATTTAATTATCATGCTCGTATTAAGTTTGCATGAGTTAATTATTTTTGCTCTATATTAATATATGCAATATATATAGTTAAAAGCATGAAATTAAGTGTTATGCATAATATTATAGTTTTGATTATGCAATATTTATGCTTATATTATGATAATATTTTGTGCATGATAATAATTTGTTAGTATTAGTTAAAATTGTGTAATTCATAATATTAAGCTAGTCTTATGTGATTTACTGTCTAATGATCTATATAATTTTAATTAATTAGAGAATAGCCACATCATCTTTAATTGAATAAAATTATATATTATGAATGATCAGGATCACATAAAGAATATTAAACATTAATTGCAATTAATTATACTTAATATAATAAATTGTATCCCACATGAATTTTTATTATATTTATATTATTAATTAGGATAAAATATCAAGTTATTCATAACTTACCCACATGAATTATGAATTAAGTAAATAATGTGATAGTTTTATCATAAAAGTTTAATCTAAGATAAAATATATATCAAATTATAATCATAATATATCCTTTAAAATTATGAATTAAGTAAATAATTTGATCATAAAGAATAATTGAATCTACTTCAATTAAGAATTTAGCCCACAAACATTTTTATGTTATCAGATTTGATATTTAAGCATGATTTGCATTGGTAAAGCATGAATATTTATTGCCTCAGTTTTAACTTACACATGTAATATATAATTGTACGTAGTTTTACAACTTGCAAATATTTCTGATGTTCGTTATGATATCCTTGAACTTAAAGGAGATAACTATAAGATCTGGAAGGAAAGAGTTCTTCTTCATTTAGGGTGGATGGACATAGACTATGCTATTAGGAAAGACGAACCACCAACACTCATTGATACCAGCATTGCAGCAGACATCACGCTTTATGAGCAATGAGAGCAATTTAATCACCTCAGCATGATGTTCATTAAGACTAGAATTTCTGCTAGTATTCGTGGTTTTATCGATCAACATGAAAAGGTCTGAGACTTGTTGAAAGTCATTGATGAACAATTTATCACTTCAGACAAGTTGCTAGCAAGCACCCTAATCATGAAGTTCTCATCCTTAAGGCTCACTAATGTGAGAGGTGTGTGCGAGCACATCATACAAATAAGGGATAATATGGCTTAATTGAAGAAACTCGAGGTTGAAATATCGGAGTCCTTCCTAGTATACTATATCTTGAACACCCTTCCACATCAATATGGACCCTTCAAAATCTCATAAACCATATAAAAAAAATTGGTCAATTAATGAACTCATGGCAATGTGTGCTCAAGAGGAAGGGAGATTGGTGATGGGACAAGGTGAAAGTGTAATGTTGGCAACATGTGAGAAGGGTAAATCTCAAGCCAATCAAAAAGGGAAAGGTAAAATACCTCCCCAAGTAGGTATCAAGAAAGATTCCAAGTGTTTTTTCTGTAAAAAAAAGACACATGAAAAAGGAATTCACTAAATTTCAGAAATGACTTGAGGATGAAAGTAATCCAACCTCAATTGTTTGTTATGAATCTAATATGGTTAATGTCAATATTAACACATAGTGGATTGATTCTAGATTAACAATCTATATTCAAATTTCTTGTAGGGTTTGCAAAACCTAAGGAAGCAAGTGGGAAGTGAGCTAGATTATCAGGAAATAAGATGAGCTTACATGTGGAATCTATAGGAACTTGCTATCTAATTTTAAATAGTGGTTTTGTTTTAAAGTTAGAAAAGACCTTTTATGTTTCAAGTTTCTCTAGAAACTTGATTTCAGTTTCAAGACTTTTACCTTTTGAATATTTCTTTAATTTTTCAGATTTATCATTCAGTTTATTTTATAAATCTAATTGTGCTGGGAATAGTATTTTTTTTATGGTTTTATCTGCATTAATTTACAAAACAATGGCACTTATGATGCAATGCATGTTCACACTAGCATTAAAAAATGTGTTATTGATGAAAATTCCTTTAAATTATGGCACCAGCGATTAAGTCATATCTTCATAGATAGAATTAAAATATTAGTAAATGAAGGGGTACTTAATACTCTAGATTTTACTGATTTTGAGACTTGTGTGAACTGTATAAAGGGAAAACAGACCAACAAGTCAAAGAAAGGTGCCACTAGGAGTTCAAACATATTAGAGAGAATACATACTGATATATGTAGTCTAGACTTGGACTTATATAGTCAGAAATACTTCATTTTTTTAATAGATGATTACTCACGAATATATATACATATATGCTTTATAATAAGAACGAAGCATTAGATGCCTTTAAGATTTTTAAGGCTGAAGCAGAGAAACAATGCAGTAAACAAATTAAGATCGTGAGATCAGATAGAGGTGGAGAATATTATGATAGATAGACCATTTGTAAAGTTTCTTTAAGAATATGAGATTGTTGCCCAATACACCATGCCTGGTTCATCAAATCAAATGGTGTAGCAAAAAAAAAAAGAAACTGAACATTATTGGACATAATGCGGAGTATGTTCAGCAGCTCCAAACTTTCTAAATCCTTGTGGGCTAAAGCACTTAAGATGAAAATATATATATTAAACCAAGTTCCAACCAAGGTTGTTCCTAAAACACCTTTTGAATTACTGAAAGGTTTGAAACCAAGTTTATGATATATGTGTGTTTGGGGATGTCCGTCTGAAGTGAGAATTTATAATCCACAAGAAAAGAAACTAGACCCAAGAAACATTAATGAGTATTTCATTGGATATACTAAAAGGTTTAAGGGTTACAAATTTTATTGTCCATCTCACAACATTAGGATTGTGGAATCAAGAAATGCAAAGTTTCTTAAAAATGACTTAATCAGTGAAAACAATCAAACCAAAAACATTTTTTTTTCTGAGAATGATCTTTTAGAATCTCAACCTTCCACTTCAAATGATAGATTGATTATTGTCTACAACACCTCTCAAGTACAAACTGGTGTTGAACAACCAATCATTGAACTACCACAAGTTGCTAATCATATTTCAGTAGAACAAGCAATTCAAGAGTTGCCAAGAACTTTTGAACAACGAGTTAAACCATATACTTCTCAGGGATATGATGGTACAACATTAAGAAGATCTATTAGATCAAAGAAATTAACAATTCTTAATGATTATATTGTGTATCTGCAAGAATCTGACTATAATATTAGAGCCAAAAATGATCCTGAATCCTTTTCACAAGCTATGAGTTGTAAAGAAGCATAATTATGGTACCAATTCCATAAAGAAGGAGATGAATTATGGGATCTTGTTGAGTTACCTAATGGTGTAAAAGCCATTGGATGTAAATGGGTCTTTAAGACTAAGAAAGTCTCATTAAGCAATATTGAGAGATACAAGGCAAGACTCGTTGCTAAAGGATTCACTCAAAAAAAAGGAGTTGATTATATGAAGACTTTCTCTCATGTATCTAAGAGAGATTCCTTGCGTATTATTCTAGCATTAGCAACCTATTTTGACTTAGAGTTGTAGCAAATGGATGTGAAAATGACATTTCTAAATGGAGATCTGGAGGAGGAGGTTTACATGAAGCAACCTGAAGGATTCTCCTTTAATGATGGTGAGTAATTGGTTTGCAAGCTCAATAAATCCATATACGGTTTAAAACAAGCATCCCGCCAATGGTATTTGAAATTCCATACATTTTTTATTCGGTTTTGTAGAAAATGTTATGGATCAATGTATATACCAGAAGGTCAGTGCGAGTAAAATTTATTTTCTTGTTTTATATGTGGATGACATTTTTCTAGCAACCAATGATCAAGGTTTGCTGTATGCGGTGAAACAATTCCTCTCTAAAACTTTTGATATGAAGGATATGGGTGACATTAAAATCTATGGAGACAGATTTTGAGGTATCCCGGACTTGTCTTAGGAAACCTATATTAATAAAGTTTTAGAGAGGTTTTGGATGAAGGATTGTTCTCCAAATATGGCTCTTATTATGAAGGATATATTCAATTTAAATCAATGTCCAAAGAACAATCTTGAAAGGGAACAAATAAAGAACATTCTATATGCTTCTGTTGTCGGAAGCCTCATGTATGCTCAAGTCTGTACAAGATCTGACATTACATTTGTTGTGGGAATGTTAAGACGATATTAGAGTAATCCAAGTTTAGACCATTTGAGAGCTACAAAGATAGTGATGAGATACCTTCAAGGAACCAAAGACTATATGCTTATGTATAGACGAGCATACAATCTAGAAGTAATTGGCTACTCAGAATCTGACTTTACTGGCTGTATTGATTCATGTAAATCTACGTCAGGGTACAATTTTTAATGACTGGTGGAGTTGTATCATGGAGGAGTGCTAAGCAAACTTTGACTGCCACTTTCACTATGAAAGTTGAGTTTGTCTCTTGTTTTGAGGCTACTTCATATGGTGTATGGCTTAAGAGTTTCATTTCTAGGCTTAAATTATGGATTCTATCCACATGCCATTGAGAATGTTTTGTGATAATTCAGCTGTTGTTTTTATGGCTAGGAATAACAAAAGTGAAGTCGAAGTAAACACATCGACATTAAGTATTTAGCCATATGAGAACGTGTTAAAAAAAGAAAGTGGTTTTTAAGCACATCAGCACTGAACTAATGATCGTTGATCCTTTGACTAAGGCATGCCACCGTTAAAATTCAAGGATCGTGTATTGGATATGGGACTTGGTTCCATTATGTAATTTTTCATTATTTGAGCAATGTTATTTTCCTAATTATTTCAATATTTTTCTCATATTAATGTGCACCTTAATTTGATTTTGAGTAAAATTCATTTGTATTGGACCAAGAAGAAACATAAAGTTTATTCATTAAGAACTTGTTGCCACATAAATTATAATGTTTAAAGAATTAAATACATAATAATATATGAAAGATAATATTCATCAATTAAAGAACCTATCACCATGATTCATATATTTATTACTAAAATAGATTATCTATAGGTTTAAGATGAAACATTAGATTACAAATATGGATCAAGTGGGAGAATGTTGACCGTTTCTCACAGAGTTGTTATAAATGACTTTTTAACTCTCCTTCATACTTGTGAGCTCTTAAAGTGGTCAATTCTAAAGGTTGTAACCTTCATACTTATGAGCTTATAAAGTGGTCCATTCAAAGATTGTAACCTTCATACTTATGAGCTCTTAAAGTGGGTCTACTCTAAGGTTGTAACTACCCCATGATATACTAAATATATGGGACACATAGCCATTAAAGCTTAATGGAAGCTTTGGCTATAAATAGTGTTATTTGATCCTCATACTCACTTACTCAATTCCCTTAAGTTTTACATCATCTATATAGAGTGAGTAGAGTTTGGAAGTGCCAAATATATATCAAAGAGAGCAGCAAATACGTGAGGACCATCAATGGCTGGGGGTACTGTTTCCTTGTCATTAAGCTTTACAATTATGTTATAAACATGTTTATTCTGCATCATATAATCGTATATTAAGTTCTATATTGAATTCCATCTTCAACATTACTCAATCTTAGAGAAATTTTTTCTTTTCTATTTTCAGTGTAACTTACGATAGTTGTATAGGATTGAAGGATTGAAATGTATATATCTTTTTTTTTTGTGATCATTTGATTCATGCAGAGGTGAAAATGATCGAGGCAAAGATATACGAGAAGCGAAGTGAAACAATAGAAAAAAAGGCAAACCCTTGTGTTAGTTTCCTCAAATAAGTTTATAATGAAATACAAAACACACACACACACTAGTATATTATTTTTTTTAAATGTAAAAAAAAATATTAAGAGTATGAAGAATGTTTTAATAGTGTTTTTAAACCTAATCAAGTGAGTTAATTATTGTCAGACCCAAGTGTGGGTGTGGTATTTTTTTGGTCTTGGCCTAGCGTGGGTTAACTCGGGAAAATTAAAAAAATATTTGAGATTTTAATATTTCATATGAAAAAATTAAAAAAATCCATGTGGATATAAACTAAAAGATTATTTCAAAAGGTCTTTTATCCTACATTAAAAAAATATTATCTTATTCTATTAAATTGAAGTACTGAAACCAAAAAGGTTTTTATCCCACATTGAAAAAACACAATTTTTTTCTTATGAACATAGAGTATATATATTAATGAGCTTCAAATCTCACATTGAAAAAATAAAACATTCTTCTACTATTTATATAGTGAATTTTGATATATAAGTTAGTAACTAACTAAAAAAGATTAAAAAAAAAAGACGGGTCTCTAGCTAAGGGAAAAACACATTTGAAAAAAAAGATCTCTACCGGGTTCTATTAGGTCACCCAAGTCCCGGGTTAACCTGATGTGTCGAGTCGGGTTTAATAACTATGCTTAAACAGTAAAACGCGAGCTTGAGAGTGTTACTTATAACTTATTCCCTTCTTATCTAGTTCAATAAAACTAGTTAATTGATCCTTAAATTTTTAAAATATAGATTTAAGTTCACTTTTACACTATTATTTTTTAATATTTTTTACCCAATCACTTAGGCCTGACAACCATGTCAGACCCATACGCTATTTTTTGAATGCCAAACCCAAACATGATTGCCAGACCTAAGACGCTTGGACCTACAAAGGTTGCCATATCCAAGTATCTTGGGCCTGGCGTGGTTGCTAGGCTGAGGTGTGAGTTTGACATTGTTGCTACACGGATCCCTAAAAATCACTCAATTATTTTTATTAACCTCTAATTTTAGTGAAAAAATCATTTACAAAATTGCACATATTAAAGTAGTCAAAAGGATAATAAGTCATTTACATATACAATATTTTTCTTTTCCTACAACATAATGTATCAATTCAAAAGTTTTCTCTTATAATCATATATTTTAAATTTTTATATGTACTAATACTTATAATGTAGAATAAACTCTCATTGAAACAAACTTTGACGATTAGATAATGCAACAACATCTCAAACTTAAAAAAGCATGAACCCTTTAAAAAACTATCCAATACTTGGATGGAAATAAAAAATTAATATTTTTATCCATAATGCATAAAAAAATTATTTTTGAAGACTTGAAATAAATCACTTAGAACTCAATATCTTTTTTCATTCTTTCCTCTTCGAATGTAACAAATTTGTAAAATGAGTTGCACAAATAAAAAAGAGTTTGCAGTTAAATTCTAATACATATGAATGAAAAATTTTGCTTGAATGAGGCAGTGTTTGTTTTTGCAGTTCAATCGTGCTTTTGAAAAATTTTAAATTTGTTTACCTAGGCGTGCGAGCCTGGCAGACCTAGGTGCATGGGTGTGACATGGTCACCAGGCCTAGGTGCTTGGGTCTAGACCCAAGCGATGTGGGCTAGCAACCATGATAGACCCAAGCACCATGGGT
>Ga0325411_1004049_pt1 | contig 16495 bp, 13 predicted proteins | sample PopdelMetagenome_13_FD_206181 | JGI IMG/M metagenome (GOLD analysis project Ga0325411, IMG submission 206181) | Populus deltoides microbial communities from Bellville, Georgia, United States - Xylem-PdIQD-R4 | ecosystem: Host-associated > Plants > Phyllosphere > Stem > Wood/Secondary xylem...
TACATGATTTCATCTCAAGATTAAACTCAAGGGTAATATCTACAAATATTTAAGAAATCTAGATGACTTAACATCCAAGGTGATTTTAAAAGTGTTTTTTTTTTTAGTGGGTTTCATGTAAAAAAAATAAAACCTCTTGGAGTGAGTTTTAAGCTAATCATTTAATTTCAAACAACATATTTATGGAAATTTCTTTCATCACATCACATTGAAAGCAAACTCGCTTGTCTCTCACAAATCAACATCACGGAGCTGGCTGGTTTCTAATTCAAAATATTATCACTAAACGCGTTATTAATTGTACCAAAATCTAATTACTTTTTTAATAAACTCTCTCTCTCCCTCTCTCTCTCTCTCTCCCCTGCAGGCCAAATTTGTTAATGAAATGAAAATCTCTCTTTAATTAATCAAATTTCTTAGCCATAGAGGCACATCTCACCGTCCCATCATCCTTTGAGAAACACCTTTTCTTGGACAAATCTACCCCCTGCTTTTGCATGAAATATCGTTCAGGTACAGCCATGCACGTGAATGGGGAGAATTTTTTTTGAATCATTGTTGGGTCCTTTTCGAGAAGGATTTGATCAGTGCCAATTGGCCACCCGTGACTGATGAGGCTATTTTGGTGATTTCACTGCTCTTGCCGGCTTCTTCTGTGGTGGCAATTATGTGGTTTTGGATGCATGGGAGGGCAGTCTTGGGATAAAATTACTTTTGTAGAAATATCAGCACAAGGAGACAAGATTTCAATCGGAGGCCGTCACGATGTCCAAAAATAAATTCGTTAGCGGGGCACACACATGTTAAATACCAAAACTACCCCGGAATTTGATGAGAATTACTACATCTACACAGACGATGATCCATATTCAAATTACTAATATATTAATATACCTTTCTTTAAATTTATTTAAATTCAAATTCAAAATAATACTGTGGAATATACATATATTAAGCATCCGAGAAATATCTTAATGTTATTTGTTATTTAAATGATTTATGTATCATGAAATCTTACAAACACTAAACAAGTTTATATGAATGTTTTACTCACGGTAAGAGAATAATTTAGAATTAATTTTTATATATCAAGATTAGATTCTTTTTATTAGATTTAAACAGATTATTTGTCTCTAAACCACTGAGTTTTTTTAAAAAAATTATTATAATTATTTTCAGAATTCAAATCCGGGATGATAATATGGAAAGCATATTCCCTGCTTACCAACCAAATTTAAAATACTTTATAGTATATTAAACATTACGTTAATTATTTGATTAAATGGCTTCAAGTCTTCAACTTCTAAATTAGTAAGTAAATTACTTTACAACTATTAAATTAAATCTATTTGGTTATCAATTCCTTTCATTCACCACTATATAAGAGCTTAATTATTTATGGATATTAATGTGTTTCATTTCTAAAATTCTGAAAATTACACTTGTAAATGCAGTTAAATTTATTAATAGTTGATGATTGATAATTCTCTTGGTATTAAGGGTGCGTTTAAGATTCTGGTAGCGGTGATGGTTCAAAATGATTTTTATTTAGAAATACATCAAAATGAAGTTTTTCATTTAAAAAAATTATTTTTGACATCAGCACATTAAAACGATCTGAAAACATAAAAAATTATTTTAAACAAAACAATAAGAAATTTTTTTAAAATTTAAAGAAACACGGTCCAAACACACCCTAAAGATGATCTCAAAAAATTAAAAACAAGTTTCACTCACATATTCAAGTTCAAGGAGGAAATTAAGAATTCAAAGGATAATTAGAAAGAAAGAAATATCAATTACAAAAAGAAATTGTGTGGATGTGTTTGACCGTAATATATACTCTACAAAATGAATCTTTCAAGATTTAAATATTATTGAGTAAGGGCAATAACCTTAATATTCAACAAAGCTAGGGGCAAGAAAAAGAACAACAATAATATATATTTATAAGATGCCTCCAAAGAAGATCTGCTTCTTCTTCTTCTGTTCTCTCCTTGTAACAAAGCCTGTTCACTATCTCTTCTTTTTTACCAGAAATGAAGGAGAGTTTCCTGGTTTTTGTCTTCCTCTAAGTTACAAACAAATCTCCAACTCCCATGCTTTTGTTTTTGTTTATTTTTAAGCACTAAACAACACATCTTCTACCAAAAACAAGCAAATTACAAGAGAGAAAGAAAACAAGGAAGTTTGGTGAGTAAAAGAGGAAGAAAGAAAGAAAGACAAAAATTAAGGTTTAAATCTTCAAAAAAAAAAAAGAGATTAATTCCCTTTCTTTTTATCATATTTCTTTTTCCTTCCTTCAATGTCAAACACCACAGGTGATGGCACTGGCAGCTTCTCTTCTGGAGGTGGTGGGGATGAAGTTCACTTAAAATCCTTGGCTTCAAGCACTGTTACTGCTACTAACAGCAATGGCTCCACTATTACTCAACAGCTGCAGCAACCTCCACTCAAGAAGAAAAGAAATATGCCTGGAAATCCTGGTATGTAGATATACACTTCCGCTATATGTATTGATTTCTTAAAAGAAAATATATATAATGTTCTGTTTCTTGATTTAATCTTAACCCTTTTTTAGTTAAGTAATATGGTCTTTAATTTACTATATATAGCAGCCTTGAAGATCCGATGAGCTCTAAATTGTTGTTGGCTTTCTGTATGCTTATGGACTATGAGCTTCTTTTTGATAGTTCATGGTTTCTTTTTTTTTTCTTTTTTCTTTTTCTATGGCTATTTGGGTTTCAAAAAAAATTAGAATTATTGGTTTGTAAGTGGTTGAATTACTGGCTAGGATCTCAATCATTGCATTGGACTGTTGCTTTGCCTTGCTAGCTCCTTTTTAATTCTGTCTTGTTTTTTTAACTGTTTCAGGCAAAAGGAAAACATATATTCCTTCATGGAATATATATATCTTTAGTCTCCTCACTCTTTCTCTCCCCATCTCTCTCTTGGTTCTGCTGCACTGATGATTCTTTAGTCTCCATGGATCAACAATCTAACCAAAAACCAAACAGGCTCACCATCATATAGATATATATGAGTGGGTGTGCCAAGAACAAGCTAGCTACAAGTTTTGTGTCTATTAGTATGATTATTATTGCTATCACAAGTTAATTAAAAACATGATACAGCAGTAATTGTGCTTAACATATAGCTAGTTTGTTGAAATTACCATTACCCTTTTATATAATATTTATGAACTTTGACAAAAATATATATATATTCTGATCACAGAGTTGTTTTTACATGAAATATGTGGCAGACCCTAGTGCTGATGTTATTGCTCTATCCCCAAAAACTCTTATGGCTACAAATCGATTTGTATGTGAGATTTGCAACAAGGGGTTCCAAAGGGACCAGAATCTTCAATTGCATCGGCGGGGCCATAATCTACCATGGAAGCTAAAGCAAAGAGCAAGTGGTGAAATTCGAAAAAGGGTTTATATTTGTCCAGAACCTTCATGTGTTCATCACAATCCGGCTCGAGCATTAGGTGATCTCACAGGAATTAAGAAGCATTTTTATCGAAAACATGGCGAAAAGAAATGGAAATGTGACAAATGCTCAAAGAAATATGCTGTCCAGTCGGATTGGAAAGCTCATGTCAAGACTTGTGGCACTAAGGAATACAAATGTGATTGTGGAACCATCTTCTCCAGGTTTGTACTTTGCATTGATCACTAAGATAGCGATTATTTATCATTTCAAGATAAAAAAAAAATGAAAACAGAAACAGAAAGAACAGTTCTGAAATTCAATTTTAAAACTGTTTTAAAAATATTTATTTTATATTCATATCTTTATCTCTCGAAATTTCAAGACACTAGCTTAATACAACCTGATATATTACTTAATTAATAATTAATTTCTCAAAAAAATGAATTATTTAGAGACGATACTTGTATAGTACTTGTCTATGCATGCAAGATGATGATGGTTAATGGTAGGTTAGGCACATTGATTGGTCATGATGTGGGACCACTTTGTTTTATATATAAATATTATAGTGGCTTGTTGATTAATAGGAGATCTGTACCTCGACAGCACTCCTAGCTTTGCTTCAAGTCTTTGTTTGACTATATGCAATTATGAAATCATTATTTTATCAAAAAGTCCCAATCATGCTTTTAATTAAGCTTTCATTAGGCTTAGTTATTCAGCATAAATATAGTAGTCGTGATCATCATATTAATGTTTAACAAGACTAATTCAATTACATTGCCATTGAGGTAGAGGGTCTCTCTCTATCTCTATATATCTCACAGCATTTTTATATGTAAAAATGTTTAGTTTTTTTAATTAGGGTTTGATAGTTAGTTGTTTGAGCATGCAGGAGGGATAGCTTCATCACTCACAGGGCTTTCTGCGATGCCCTAGCTGAAGAAAATAACAAAGTGAATCAAGGACTAATGCCCAACATGGAACCAAACATACAAGGCCAAATCTCCAGCCTCATACCCTCCTCCATGGCCATCAACAACAATCCTCCAAGTCAATCTGCCATGATGTCTAATTTTAGCCATCTAGACACCAAAAACTCACTGTCCTTACCCCAAGCACTCATGCCAATGCCACCTAGACCCTCATCAGGAAGCATGTTTTCAAGTAGCACCGCAAGCCTTTTTGGTGGTTCAAGAAGCATGCCATTCAATTCTTCCTCGGCCCTTCAGTTGAGTGCAAATTCATCAGCAATCTTTGAAGGAAATGGTCATCATAATTTAGCTGGCTCGGCATCAATGTCAGCTACAGCTTTGTTGCAAAAAGCAGCTCAAATGGGTGCAACTGCAAGCGGTAACAATGTGAGCTCTCCCATGATGCAAAAGAACTTTGTTTCAAGCATGGCACCCCCAACATTTGGTTCAATGCATGCCCAAAATGACCAATCTCATGTGATAGGTGGTGATGACGGATATGCTAACCAGTTTTTCAACTCAAACGGTGGTGTTGGGAACTCTGTGTTGAATGATATGGGGATGTTTAGTGCAGTTTTGGATCAAAACAATGCATTATTCAAGACTATGGAGCATGCTAGCAGCAACAATGAGAATGCTTTTCAAGGTGCAAATTCAAGCCCTGGTTTGAGTAGTCCAACAAGTGGAGCTAATCCAAGTGGTTTATCAAGATTTAGCGGGGACATGATGACTGTTGATTTCTTGGGGATAGGAGGCTCTAGGCAAAGGAATCTTCATGACCAACATAATCATCAAGAAATGGAGTTCAGTAGAGGAATTAGTCATCCAAGGATGCAAGGGTTGAACCACTTTGAGCAGCAACAAGCAGCAGCACTAGAGAAACCCTTGTGGGATGTTTGAAAAATTAAGAAAATACTCTACACAATTTCCTTTTCTTCTACCTCTATAGCTATAGTCCCTGTAATGATTTCTATCATCACTTCTTTTTCTTCAAGTTAATTGTATCAGCCATGGAAGAACCTCAACTGTTTTGCTAAAGAGCAAGCAAGGTTTTGAGGATTTTTGGCCCACCATTAGCGACTTCAATATGAGTAGAAGATCACATAGATTTTCTTTCTAAAGCTCTTCGACCTCTCACTCCCAAGTTTTTTCTATCATGTGACTTGTGTACCGACTCGAATATTCGGTGTGTGACCCATCATTATTTTTTTAAGGTTAAACATCATCGGTGGGTTTTTTTTTTTTAATTAGCTTTTAAAGTATTTTTTACACTGTTTTTTATTTTTAAAAATATTAAATTGATCTTTTTAAAATGTTTTTCAATAATTTTAATGTAATAATATTAAAAATTATATATATATAAAATCAGTTTTATGCATTTTTAATAAAGAAAGTACACTTCTAAAAAAAATACTCCGAATCTCACATTATCTATCAACTAGTTATGGTAAGGCCTAATTAAAATAGATTTGTAATTGATGTTCGAAAAACAGGGCATGTGGCTTCGCTGAAAATTGTAGCTAGAAGACTTGTAAGAGTTTTGAATTCAAAGTTCATGTTCAATTCTGAAAATTGACCTCTGGATTTGATTGAGTTCATATATATATATATATATATATATATATATAACTATAGAAAATTTGATTTATCAAGTATGATTGATAAAAATATTTTATATCAATTTAAATGTATATATAATTGAATTACTAGTTATTAAATCCGAGTAGAACCAATTAATTTAGAACTTAATAAGAGGTTTTATGAAAAAAAAATCACCACTTATAACTCAATCAAAAATTTAAATTAATCTACCATCTAATTAAAAGCTGTTTTTCAAAAAGATTAAAATAATATTTTTTAAAATCAAATTAAATCAATTGATTGAATAACGATGTTGAATACCACTACTGAAAAAAAAGGGAAGAAGACGCTTCTCTTCGTCAAATCGTTGAAGGCAAGGCATTCAATCGAAGTGGAAGGTTTTAACTATTGGACACGTCGCATTAGACCCAAGATACCACGAAAAGTCAGCCGAGCTAGACTGTGACATGCAATGGCCCAGACCAAACTTTTAGCGTATCGAATTGACTGAGCCCACAAAAGGGTTTCGACTTTCCATGACGAGAACAGCTACTTTATGCATGAGCCAGGGCACCACCATAGGTCCACACTCAATAGCATTTTTCACGCGCTGGAGGCTGGACCGGGAAATTTGTATGGCTCCAAGCATTTCTTGTGAACAAGAAAATGAGAACCACCGAAAATCAGATAGCATTATCACTGTCAAAGGGCAAGTCCCTCCTCCCCTTTGTGCCTCTCTCCAAGAGCCTAAAACTGCACCACCCGAGATCAAATAACAGTTGGCAAGTCCAAAAGGTTATGTGAGCAACTTTAAGCTAGCTAGGGTGCTACACAGCTGGAAAAGCATAGACCATGGCATTGCAACATCACTTTCTAGCATGCAAAAATGCCTCCATCCAAAAGATTTACATGACTCAATCGTCTGGGGATAGGAAGGAGAGTTTCCCAGAGGTGCCTAGGCCTCCAGCCGAACAGTTTGCACCTCTGGCATCGACTTTTCAGCGTCGTCTACTTGTTGGTGTTGGTTCAGCTTCTCTGGTGGCTGTTGGTGCAAATTTTGGTGGGATTACTAGTTTTCTTCTTGGATTATCACCGGAAAGCGGTAGAAATGTTAAGCTTGATGTGCTTTATCCAATTGGAGGGTATAGCCGATGCATTGAGACAAATGAAGGATTTGGTTAGTGAGTCCTCTGTTATGTGAATTTGTTTAGCATGATTTCTTGGCACCTATAGGATCGATGCGTTCTTCTAATACTATGAGTGCTTTTTGAGAGCAGAATTCATATACCCTGCAACTTGGGTTGGAGACCAAAGGCTGCTTTATCGAGCAGCTGAGAAGACAGAATATGAGAGATCACTCGATCCACCTCCACTGAATAATGGGAAATCTAGTGATGGGCGGCGCAAGAATGTGAATGAACCGGTTGTTGCATTTGGCCCCCCAGGTTCAAGTGGTGAACTCAATGTTAGTGTCATTGTCTCACAAGTCCCTCCTGACTTCTCGTGAGTACCCTAGAAAACTGATAATAAGATCCAAGCTTTCAAAAAATACAACACGTAATGAAGGGTTCATTTACGAATTTTGTAGGATTGAAGCATTTGGAGGGCCTAAGGAGGTGGGAGAAGCTGTGGTCCGGACAATCACAGGATCACGCCTTGACGTGAAAGGTACTTTGACTGAATCAAGTTTAAGAGAGGACTCTCTGAGGAAAGTTAATTACTACAAGCTGGAATTCAGAGTTGAAAGCCCCGCATTTCACCGGCATAATCTAGCAGTTTGTTGTGCTCGCGCTGGTAGATTATACACCTTAAATGCACAGGCACCGGAATCTGCATGGCCAAATGTGAAGGCAGACTTCTATAGGATAGCAGATTCATTTAGTATCATCTCTTGATAAAGAAAAAAACAAGCACAGAAGAGCAAGAGCAGACATTTTGAAGTTTGTATTCTCCTGAAATCTTATTTTAAGGCAGCTAGTCCTGGAGCATTATTACACAGTTTAACAGAAAAATATAAGATTATACTTTATGCTATTGACTTCAAAAGTACGCAAGTCATGCTAAATTACTGTTGCGGCAAACTGAAATTTTTACTCGCAACTGAATTCATCTGCCGCGGGTTCAATGAAGTTGAGGGAAACCCTAAGACCAAAGTTACTTGAATTTCAATATCAGATATGATAAAGAGTAAAAAGTAAACAATCCAAAACATCAATCAAACAGAAATGACCTAAAACTAGTTAGCTTTTACTTAAACTTTGCATATTACAACTGCCATAATCTGTCGAAACATAATTTACATTTATACATTTAAATTCCCTCAGGCAGCATCTCAGCCACTTAAAAAATTATTTTTCTATATCTAAATCACTAATGATGTACACTAATTTAAGCGCAACTTATCTGTCTTGGCTTAGCAACCTTCTTCAAGTTCTCAGAAACTGCTGCAGTTAAATTAGGATCCTCGAATCCAATTTCTGCTCCAAGCCTGCAAAAAAAATTATAAATCTTATAATCCCAGTAAACAGATAAAGAGATGGGAGAAGGCAACTATTCTATATATGTGCAAAAATTACCAAAAAAATACAACAAGAATCGCCCAAAAGGTTGGCTAGGTCATAGGCAAGGAAAATAAGATAGATATAAGTGCACTCCACGGTCTTGTTTCAAACCTTACTCCTAATGTTAACCCCTAACTGGGATATGTGTGATGCCACAGGTCCACAAGGCCAATGCATCAGATGTTAATTTCACTTTTATTTCTCATCACAAAAATCAGATTAAAGATTTCAAAACACAGACAATAAGTAAGCAGTGGAATGAAAGTCAAGGTGTTTTGCTTACTTAGGATCAAGCACCAATTTCTGGACTTCTTTAATGGCTGAACTAGCAGCATAGAGTGACATCTTACCCACCTGTATCAAAACCAAATAGAAGATAAAGAAATCATTGATAGGAGAACAAAAGAATTTCGAGGAAAAGGAGGCATTGAATTTTCGAGGAAAGTTTCTGTATTCTTACCTCCAAAACTTGAAGTTCATGTTCATTTGGAAGACAGCGAATTTCTGCTGCCAATCTAGAAGCCATCCCCAAACTTTCAGGAGATAAGAAATCAAGACCCAACTGAACATTGGACTGCAAATTTACAAGAAGAAAACAAAGAAATAATTATAATGCAGAATTTACTTAATTCTGAATTAACCATGTCAACAATTTAGACGAATCTATATCAAAACCAATTCAAGAATTACAAAATCACAATTAACAGAAGAATAGGAAATAAAAGCAAAAGCTTCTGAACCACTCTAAACATAATGATCTCTAAATATCTTCAGTCCAGGAAACTGTAAGTATTTTTATAAGACTTTTAAAATCAGGCAGTACTTGACTTTAAAAGAAGAAAAGAAGGAAAGAAAAGCAACAACTACTGGCTGTTCACAAGTGTTGTTTTCTATAGCATATGCCTGTCCCCCAAACTACTAAAGCACCTTTTTTTATCCCATTGTTCGATGATAAATATGTCCCTAACCTGAAGGCCTAAAATATTCATCTGCGAAGAGTAGAAGCAGCCCCATTGCAGCAACATTATTTGGAAACCACAAATAAAATCATCTCCTCAAGGATGAAACTTCTATTCTTTTTTTACTTTTAATGGATAAAGGATGAATATGTTGCAACTTTGGAAACAGACCAATGCTGGTTCCAAGATAAAAGGTGTGAATGAACCTTGGTCTAATTTGGGAAAATCACAAAACCATTTATATTGAGGATATCAATTAATATCCAACCATTTGAAAAATAAAATATATATTTTCATCATTGTAGTTTAGATGTTTTAAGATTGTTTTACACTTAGAAGTTACCGAGTCATATATTTATCAGAATTCAGAATCCAATTAATTGCAACAAACTTGCCTGAAGATTCCTCACTTGGAAAGGGCAGCCAGCAGGGATGAATACAGCTTGCCCCAGGTGCTGTTCAAATGACCATGGTTCAACTCCTGAGGAAGAAAAATAACAGGAAAGTCAGATACCTTGCTCATGAACAAAATAAACAATAGGAAGGTCTATGCTAACAAAGTAGAAGCTCGGATACCTGACAATGTCAACAGAAAAACTAAAAACAAGCAGGAATAACTGACTCCTGCTAAATCTGATCCATTTTATCTATTTTGAAAACTAAGAAATGCTATTGTTACTCACCAAATTCTTCTTTCAATCGTCTCTTATGAAACCCATTTAGGAAAACTGTTCCATCATAAAGGGGACGTGTGGCCTGAGATCCCATTAATAAGATCAGCAGCATGCAAGTTATAGAAGCCATTTGTCTTGATTAAAATATAGGGTACATTTCCAAAGATAACTAGGTCAACTTACAAAATCATGCACTGCGTTGTCAGGCTTCCAAAGGTCCTCACAGCGTGTTCGCAAATAGTCAGTTAACTTAGGAACATCCTGCCGACGAAAGACATCCCAACTAACTCCTGTGTGAATCTCTACAGGGATATCATCATGATTTTTCCTTAACTGCTGACCCTCCATTCCCTCAACCTCTTCCATTCTGATGGTTTCCGTTCTCTCAACCTCTGGAACACTGGTGGTTCTTTCAGCTCCTTGATCTTCAATTCTCTCAAGCTCTTCAATGCTAGTGGTATTATCAAACCCTTGATCCTCCATTTTCTCATTCTTTTCTGCAGCTGTCTTCACTTCATCTTGTATATTACGCCCACCAAGTGATATATCAGGCAACCTTCCCTCCTCCAAGCTCTTTTCTGGGTCAAATGAGCCATTCTCCTGGCAATGTTTTGCCTTTGCTTCACATGTATGCACCAATAAGTATACCTGCCCATGCCTCAGCAATGCCAATCCATATTAGACAACTTAGACAAGTGAGATTGTTCAGAAAAAACAAATAAACAGCCACTTAATATTACATGTTGGCTCTCTGTACAGGGCATGGCCACAGCTGCACTTGTTGCTCTGGAAGCCAACCGAATTTGTAAAATACTTGTTCAACCCAATGTTAGAGATATGAAGAATTTATTTGTGAACCATGTAGATTGAATTTAGGATCTCAATGGGATTAAAAAGATTTCAGTTCTAAAACACCTCATGTGTATATTTTAATTCAAAGTTTGTATACAAATGCTAAATTTCAATCCAGGACCTATAGTTTAAATCTTCTAACATGAATTTCAAGAAGGAACAGCAATATATGCGAGTAGAAAGTGTCACAATATCAATGTAATAACAAATAAAACATACCATGTCACGCATTTTGAAATGAAGATTTATTACAGAATTGCCCACACCGAGTTCCTCATGGCTCCCATATGATATACAAATCTTAGGTCCTACATCATTCTGCAAAGAGTAATGGGGCAACTTCGCAGCAACATTTAAAATACCCAACCTCGAATGGATGAATTCAAGGAAAGGCAGTTTACTGATAAATTCGGGTCTCTGGTATAATAAGAACTCTTCAGAAGCACTCGGGGAAGGCCAATCCTTCAACTTCAACATCTCTAGTGAACCGTTTTCCCGGATTCGTCCCTCCGAGTATCCTCTGATAAACTGATCAAGTTCAATATCAACCTGCCAACACAGAAAACCACATATCATGGAAATCAAATAGATTAACACAACAACAATTTATTTACTGATGTTATTAAGAAAGAAGAGCCATACACCTAACATAAGGAAAAGTGAGAGAAAACACACCTCAGACCAGTGTAAGCAATCTATGGCCTTCACTTTTCTGTTTTCATCTTTTATTTTCTCGTCTGATGTTTCCCGGATCCCCTTCCATATGGCCATTGGATCCCAGCTTGATATGGATGAGCTGTCAAATACCTGCTTCACAATAACAGGTTCGCCTCTGACCCAATGTTTTCTAAACTTGTTTATCCCATCAACTTTTATATCTTCAGATAAGGGGCAATATAAGAAATTATCATCACTATCATCTCTATGAGCATACTGGCAGAGTGTGGAATCACTCAACCGAGATTTCTGTGGAGTGTCAGCATCATAGACCTTGCAGCCACTGACCATTTCCTCCACATTTTTCACAAGTTTTGCTACCCAATTCATCTTGAAAATACGGCTTAGTTTCAATGATGAGTAATTACAACCACCGTGCTCCTTTGGAGGGCATGGAATGCTGCCATCATTGTTTGCCTTCCAGTCTTGGTACTTATCTGATAAATTTATTCTTCCTCGGGAGTCTATCACAAATTTTGATAGGGTCTCTTCGTCTTGAATTCTCCTGTCAATCTGGTTTTCATTCACTTCAGTTCCAACACCATGTTTTGATGCTCCTCGAAGATCTTGACAGCAATGGAGGCACAGATCATACGAGCAATTTGCACAATGCCGATGATAATCAATGATTGGTATCCTACATATATTGCTGCAAAATGATAAATTACAATGAACAATAATACTTGAAATGATGAGGAATCTATTGTACTTATACACCCTCCAAAAAACCCTATCTAGAAGACAGGCTATAGTTCAGCTTTCTGAACTCATCAAATTGCAAGATTATTTTATAAGATAAGTAAAGACCAGGGTCCTGACTTCAATTCATATGCACAGTAAAGAAGAACATAAAAGAAATTGATAAAGCAGTGCACAAGTTTACTTAATATACCAGCACATCTGCTCATCGGCATTCAATTTGGCCTGGACAAGATCTATATCAGTTCCTGAAGAAGTAATGCCTAGTTAGTCACATAACAGGGAAAAGCTTATAAAGCATTCTGAACTCCATATGCCACTAAAATATAAAAAGCATCTCACCACACAGCCTCTGTTCCAGCTCTACTTCAAAGCATTGTTCATGATGGATCTGCTTAACTATAGGAAGCACTGAAGATAATAGGCAGTGGAGATATTGCAATTTGTCTAGAACAGGTATCTCTCGTATTCTCACCTGCAACTTATAGGGGAAAAAATATCCTCAATGGATAAGATAAACCCACTACTATTTGTTCATGATACATAAGAAACTTAACAATATAATAGAAACATGGTCCCTTCAGTTCATGAGTGAAATACCTTTACCATATTATCTCCTCGTAAGCAACTCCTGCAATTGCAGATCCCACGACATGCAGGACAAACCTTCTCAATTTCTTCCAGTGGAATGTCCGAGTACCTAGAAGTATTGAATAAATCATTGACTGAGCTTATAAGTTGGAAATATGATTGTATTTTTGCAACAGAGTTCAACCTCACCATTCAGAGATACAGTTATCACAAAAACCTCTCTTGTCACATCGGGGACACCAAATAACTCTATTTCTGTCATTCCTTCGGCACTGATGACAAGTTTGTCCACCAATGTCTTCAGAAGAATCTGTGCTTGCATCAGAGTATTCCTGAAAACAATGTGTTCATCTCAATATCTACAAGTTGAAGCAGAAGAGAAAGCAACCATACAGAACATAAATGAACAGTACAGTATAACAACAACATTTTAAAACATGCTGTCAAGTACGATTTCAATTTCACTCACTGTCATAGCACTGGCATCAAAGCTTCTTTGTGATATACTCTTGGATGAATCCATATTTAAAAGAGGAGGCGTCTTATATGACCTCCGATTCTCTTCAAACTTGAAATCTCTTTGAGAATCATCATTTAGTTTTTGAGAATTCCGACCAGACAAACTCCTTATAGGTGTTTCAGGAGAATAGCGAGACTGACTTTTTGGTACTTTCTCCTTATGCCTCTTTGATGGAACAAAAAACGGTTGTTCCTCTTCAACTTTCATGTTCACAACTGGTATATCAAAATCATCACCCTTGCTCTCCAAGTAAATATCTCTTTCACCTAGCGATCTTCTTTTGGCCTTCTTCAGACTGGCTCTCAAGGCAGAATTAGCTGCCCTCTTCTTCGCCTGAATATAATGCTTCTCACAAACAGTTTTATCTGGCATAGACATGGCAGTGCATCTCCACTGTTTCCCATCTGACCTCTTGCAGCGCAAGTCATCAGGAATCCCACCACCATTCTCCTCACCATTAGCCAAGGATGATCGTGGGTGATCCATTATAGCTGTGTCACAGAAAAATTCAAGAAGAACAAGACACTTAACTAACAATTGTACGCTCATAACACCAATCTGAAATAGAACATTACAAACCAAAAGATCCAGAACAAGTCACAACATAACACCACAGAGTCAGCAATCATTCAAACCACACAGGTTGCAAAGCTCCAACACACGATATTCATTCGCAATCATCATGTGAAAAACCCCAACACAAGAAAACAGATTTACTAAAATTAACAAGATTTTCCCATAATAGATTTGCAAGAAACGCGAGATACAAAAACTAAAAAAATAAAAAACTACACTGCCAAGTTTCAAAATTTAACTTAATTCATCAAATCATTGCAAGACACAGCAAAATTCGTCAATAAATCGATAGCCCATGTTTCAAACTTTCAATCCAAACACAGAACGCATTGAAAAAACACAGTAACAATGACCATAACAAAGCTTCCACTTGAGAAATTGTTAGAGGGAGAGAAAGAAAAACAATATTCAAGAAAAGAATCAGAAAAACCAGACCCAATTAAAGAATTGGGTGCTTCTTTACCAAAAAATAGGAGTGAGAAATCAAGCATTGCAATCAACCCCGGATCAGCAAAGACTATCAAGAACCAAAAAAAAAAAAGAGGGAAGGAAAGAGCAAAGGGTACCTGAGAGAGACTAGGGTTTTTGGTGGTGAAATAATAATGTATATAAAGAAGAGATAAGAGAGTTATGAGCCAGAGAAATACTGCTCTTCATTATAGTCTAAGCTAAGGAAGAGTGACTTTAGCAGATTTTTTAGTGGACGGCTTGTGTTTCACAGACCAGACACACCAGCAGTAGAACTGTTCTACTGTTTTGCCTTGCTGTCTCGCAGTCTCTCTCTGTCTCTCTCTCTCTCTCTCTCTCTCTCTCTCTCTCTCTCTCTCTCTCTCGGGTTCTGGTTTTAAGGTTCAGAGTTCACTTCAGACTACTGTGTATGAAGTTCAACAGAACTGAAACTCTGTTATTGACTTTTCTTTTCTTTGTTAAGACTTTTTTATTGAGAATAAATCCAATTGTTTTTTTTTTCATAATTACAAAAAATACTTTACAGGCTGAATTATTGATTTTTTTTTTTCCTTTTTCAGCATGGCTTTGTTGCGTGCATGATTTCCGATTTGGAGGGGGTCAATCCAAAAAAAATAAACAATATAAAATAAAACAACGTTTTTTTTTTTGAAAAAACAACCAAGTTAATGATCAAATTTTATAAAAAATTCACCTATTTAAAAATAATATTACTAATATCACTAACTCGCGTGCTAGCTAAGTGAACTATAGTAATGAATTATAGGATAAATATATATATATATATATATATATATATATATATTATCAAAATATAAATATATATATATAGCAGATCAAAAAATATAGAAAGAACCAGCAAGCTTAGGATTTACAAATGCTTCATTGTTTTCATATAAATAATAAAATGTTATAAAAATAATCTAGTTTTTATAGAGTATTTAATCAAATTCAACATTTTCCTATAGATTAACATGGTAAATGATATGAGATGTTACTGCTTGTGACTGCAATGTGATATAATAAGATTTTATTAGTAAGGTATTTGTATATAATCCGAAGAAAATCTGCATTTGAGTGAGGTATCAAATATTTAAAATAAAAGGTAAAAATATGTTATTTTTTCTTTTTTCAATCCATTGGAATTGACACAATTTATTTCCATATAATAAAATACAAATGGACGGCATATTCGCAATGCCTAAATAAAAATACATCAAATAAATGAGAAGGATATAATGATGTAGTTTATTTTTTAAAGTATTTTTATTTTTTAAAAATATATTAAAATGATTAAAAAATTATTTTAAATAAAAAAATTAAAATTTAGTAAAATTTTGTTGCTTCCTTGTCACCTCATTGGCGGTACAAGCTGGGTAGAAAGATTTTTAGGCCGTGTTTGATTGTAGGAAAGTGAATTCCTGGAATTCACTTTCCTTATTTTCCCATGTTTGGCAGCAATATAAGAAAATAGTCAAAGGAAACTGAATTCCAGTCAAATTAAAAAAAAATAACGTTATGAAAGGAAAGTGTTTTCCTTTTGTTAAAGAAAGGAAAACACTTTCCTTCCGTTCATTTTCTCATACACAGCAGCTCTCAACTGGAACTTTTTCTTCAAAATCACAGATTTCAGCTCTCAACTGGAACTTTTTCTTCAAAATCACAGAGGAAACTGAGCAGGAACAAGAGTATTTTTCTAAACCAATTCAGGTAATTTTTTCCTCTTTATTTCTTTTATGTTTTTATCTTATTCTGCATAGATCTGTAAAAATAATGGCATAAATCTTTGATATTCTTGATAAATCTGCTACTACTACTACTGTCATGTTTTTTCCATAACATTTTCATAACTTTCCATCTTCATAAATCTACTACTGTTACT
>Ga0325411_1004050_pt1 | contig 16492 bp, 6 predicted proteins | sample PopdelMetagenome_13_FD_206181 | JGI IMG/M metagenome (GOLD analysis project Ga0325411, IMG submission 206181) | Populus deltoides microbial communities from Bellville, Georgia, United States - Xylem-PdIQD-R4 | ecosystem: Host-associated > Plants > Phyllosphere > Stem > Wood/Secondary xylem...
GTAGTGGCAGTGTTGGCCCTTTTTGAATGAGTTATCTACGGGTCTCGGCTGGATCCATTTGGGCCTTGTTTCTCTTATTTTTGGAGTTTGGAGCTTCGGGGTTTTCTTTTATTCCTTTTTTTTCTTGCGACAAATTTTTTTTTTTTTTTTAAGTATCATTTTTTTTCTTTCCAGAATCAACCTGGAATTATGGTCGTTTCTCCTCCCAAAAAAAAAAAAATTTCTTTTTTTTTTTCATTTTTTCTCATTTTTGTGAGTGGTAGGTTTCGTAGTAATTAATAAATATGATATGTTTCCATTTCTCTCATACGGATAATAAAAAAATTAATAATTTAAATACTTAATTGAAAAAAGAACAATCAAAATAAAAAATAAAAATAGAGATAATTAATTAAGAAAACAATGGAGACATAGAAACTCCAATAATAAAAATAAATTGGAAAGCACTAAAATTTGTAAAATTATAGCTTTGAATCTTTTATTATTATCATTTCATATCTATTTTAAAAAATTAACAGGGTAAGAGTCTTTTGGAAAACTATGCAAATTATGTTCTTTTAAATTTAATTTTTTTTGTTTAAATTAATATTTTTTATATTTTCAGATTGTTTTAATGTGCTAATATTAAAAATAATTTTTAAAAAATAAAAAAAATATTATTTTAAATAAAAAATATTTTAAATCATAATTATTATTACAATTACAAACACATCGTAATTAATTATTAAAAAAAGAAGAAACAATATCACGATGGCAGGAAATAAGAACAACTTTCTCGCACACATACAAAAAACGAACAATATATAGCCGTGATAGTGCCAAATTTAAAAAATCAGGATTTACCACTAAAATAGGATTTTTTTTTTTTTTTAACTTTGAATAATGAGTCAACGAAATATGTTTGAAATTTTTGAAATTTTTTATTTGAAAATATATTAAAATAATATTTTTAAAATTTATTTTTTATATTAATATTATAAAATAATTTAAAAAACTAAAAAAATAGTTTAAAATAAAAAAAAATTTATTTTAACCACATTATCAGTTACCCGGATAACTAATGAAAGCTGGAAGATATTCGGAACATATCCCGAAGCACATGTTTGTTGGTACTTGGTATCTTATTATCAGGCGATAAAATCTTTAGACACATTTTCTAGGAACTCGGAGGAGGATGGAACATGTCTCCTCATCTACAGTGATAATGTCTCTGTCCTCTGTGCACTCCATTATTTCCCAGGGCTTATTACCACCTCCATCCATCTTCCTGGCCAAATTTATGGTATTGATGCAAGCTCTAAGTTTTTTTTTTTTTTTAATTGTGGTATGGATTAGTTTATTAAAGTATTCTTTTTATTTAAAAATATGTTAAACTTATTTATTTATTTATTTTTTAAAAACACATTCTAGACGCACAAATAAACAGTATCTCTATCCAACTTCCTCTCTCTCTCTCTCTCTCTCTCTCTCTATAAGGAATTTGCAGCACATTTTGATCATAAATGTTTAGTTCCCATAACAAAACTTTCAAACTGCAAATTGGGTTATAGGGTATTTAGAGTATTTTAGGCTGTTGCATAACTAAAGATGACCCTGGTTAATTTCTGCTTGGAGAATAATATTTGATTTAGAATATAAAGATGGCCATGATTCCTTCTGGTTTTTCAACGATCCCATAAAACTCAAGAAATGATCTCATTCTGTTAACAGCCATAAAAAACAATGTTACTCAACGGAGCATTGCTCAAATCACAAGCACATGTGCATTTGTACAACGTTTATACATACAAAGCAAAAACCGCAAGCTCACAGTATATGAAATGAAGCTACTGTAGTGTGTGTTTGGTTCATTGGATGTAACATCGGCCATTTCTCTCTTGCCAGTTGCCCCCCCTCCCCTTTACTCTGTGTCAAGTCATTCTTTTCAAAAAGCGAGTAGAACTGCACAACAACCTTATCTCGGTGAAAATTACTCCGTTGACGGAGTGCCTCTTCTCTTTCAATCCAAATTTGCAACCAGGCACTGATCATGTGAACAAAAACGATAATCCATACAGCTACTGGTCGCTGGCTAGTCCTTGTTCAAATGTCAGCAACATTTCACAGAATAGCTTGGAAATTCGAGTTGTGCCCCTTGTACGCAGTAACTGTTGCCGACTCCTTCACTCCCTAAGATGATTCAAGATTTCAGAGGTAAAAACGGACTACTCGGCATGCATTGACAAGACTTCAGAAAACAGACTATAAGCATACACCTACTGGCCCAACACCTGAAATCATTAGGATTGCCTATTATTAGATAGGCTTCCGGAGATAAAGAGAGCATTGTTGTTCGGATAAAGGAACATATGACCCTTATCAAACACAGCTAGATAACCATGCCCAAGATTGATAGGTGTCTATCACAGGTAAGGGAACATATGATCCTTATCAGACAGCAAGTACAGCTAGCTAACTAGCCTCTCATCACACTTTGGCAACCCCTTGACCGCATCATCAGAAAAGAAAGAGGAAAGGACGAGGAAAACATAGTCCTCAGCGATGTCTCTAAATTGCGATGTTCCCTAGGGAGGAAAAAGAAATAGAAAGCATTGACCCCAGGTGGGCATCGGCAAATGGCAACGTAATGCTTTGACTTTTCGCTGCATGATTTCAATGCTCATTTATGGAGCTTTACTCTCCATCCCAAGCCAGTCTCACTTCTCAATATACTGCTACAATTACATACGACAGGTAGCAAACCTTTCCATCACCTCCATTTATCTTCACAAGTTCTTCCTGTCTTGAGCAAGAAAATAGCAAAGAAGCTTACTTTCTTTATGATAGTGCTATTTCTTCAACTCTCATTTGCAAAAATCCTGGCCTATTTCAGCCACCACCAGACCAGAATTTATACCATAAGAACCATTTTCATACATTCCGATGGGATCATCACCTGTGAGTTTGTATTTCTAATCTCTCATAAGAAGAAAAAAAGTAAATTTGACTTATTACTATGGAAGATTGCAAGTTAATGTCTTTGTTTCTGTTTTTGTAGGAGGAGCCAAGCATAAACAATGATAGATCGTGCTCTGTGTTAGAAAGCGAAGAGTGTTTGATTAGAAGGTCCATGGTTGATCATACAGGCTATATCCACACACAAGATATAAGGGGACCATGATCCTTACACCACATTTTTCTTTCCCTCTGTTTTTAACTCTCTTTTTTGACCAGTGATATTTGGGCAGTAATCAGTTTTACATTTTCATTTAATGGCAGAAATGAACTCACAGTTTTGAATTGATCAGATTATCATAACAGATTATCCACCTGTGATATGTCTTCCACTGCTCCACCATAAAATAGCATTAGTATAATGATTGTGCATTTGGGCACCTATTGTTGTTCGCCATTTATTTGGCAACACCATTAAAAAACATATGGATTGATGATTAAAATCAGTAATCTAATTTATATATCTTTTCCCAGTATATGTTTTAACCTTTCGTTGATTTACCAAGATCAGTTCCAGTTGTAAGTTGAAGATTTTTATTTCTTGCAAGAATATGGATGCATGACACTTGGAGCAAAGATGCGATAAGGAAAGTGCTAGTAAATTTAGTATTCAAACAGCAAATTAAGGAAAAAGGAAAATAGAATACAAAAACACGGGGTTTATATGATTCGGTTAAACTTGCATTGATTTTGCTGAGCATTCTTATTTTCTTTAGCTTATGATGATGCTCTACGGACTCTGAATTTTTCTCCCCCATTAGCCAACAAAGCTCTCCATCAACTTTAAGCACATTGACTTGCAACTCATTGCAAATTGAGATTTAGATAGTTTTCAAACCCACTATGATATCGTGGAAAACAAAGGTAGCCACTGAATTAGTTCAGAACAAATACATGAACTAGAATATTCATTTAAAAACTTTGGAAGAAGAATTTCTGATTAAATGGAGAAGAACTTTTTAGGCGATCAGCTATTATTATCCTTTCAGCCTTCACAAGGATTGAAAAAAAATCCAGCACAACGGAGATTTTGTCAAAATATGCGGTTGATTTTGTTCAAGTCAACCATGAAACCATCATGGTACTAACATTACCTCATATATTCGTCAGGATTAGCGTCAGGGCACGTTTCATTTATGTCCTTTATCTATAGGAACAGAACCTTATGCGAAAAAAGAAGAAAGATAGGATGCGAGGAATAGACAGACTTGCTGATGTAGTTGTATATGCCATTATTACAGAAAGGAACCATCGCAAACAACACCTGAAGCAAAGGCTCCACTATTGGTGAAAATACTATGTAAACTCTACTCGGGCAAAACCAAGTTAGGCAGGGCAACCATGTCCTCACAAAAAGCTAAGAATAGTACTTGAACTGTTTGAGGGCGCTTTAGTGGATAGCCTTGTTTTTGCTTCTTGTAGTAGTAGTAGTTGTTATTTGTGAGATTAGTCACTACCACCAGCACCTCCACCACCTTTTGTCTTATTGCCCCTGCTATCGTGAGCAACACTTGACCTAGCTATGGGACCTCCCTTTGGCTCGGCGTGAACGGAAACTGTTCTGACAAGGTCCACCACTGGCAGGAATTTCTTGTTTCTTCATCATTTTTAAGTACACCTGAGAAAAGTATCGCTTACTGTTACAGTGAATGAAACAAAAATTTGTAACGTCAGAAATCATTATTTGTTTCTCATTTATTTTTCTTTCCTTGATTTTCCATTCATAGGTTTTGTCGAGTTCATGTGCGATTAATGATTCTGGTTGACTCGATTAAACTTTGATGGGTTCTTGAGTTAATGATAAAAGTCGTTCAGGCATTATTAGTCTTTTATATGTTCCTAATGGACCCTTTGGATGTATCATTTTCAAGTAGTAATTTTGTTTGCTGGTTGCACTAATGCATACGCGGCAAGAAGATTGATTGCAAGTAATATAAAAGGAATTGATTGTTTTAAGGAATGTGCAGGATGATAATGAAGCCAAGGAGGGGAATGGTTAGAAAGCTGTTATTGCAGATGGAAGCTAAAGTTAACATCGATAATCATCTCAAACAGAAGGAACATGAGGTAGCTATTATAATGGCAAAAGATCTCTTGTTCTCAATGAAGCAAGTCTACAGAACTAGTGACAGATTGGTTTGAGGATTCAGCTCTGACATGGGCTGTGTTGCAGGGGACCTCTTCAAGATCTCTTAAAGCAGTGGCAGTGTAAGGGCTGCCAATTTGCAGGTCAGTAATCATTTGGCGAAGATCAGAAGCTTCTTTTTTGAGCCGTGCATTCTCTTGAAGAACCCGGTCCTGACACTCAGACACATGATTCAGCTTGTCTATCAGATTGTGGTTCTCAGTTCGCAGCCGAACTACCTGAGTCCATAGCTCATCAAGGTGCTTCTGTTTCCTCATCCTTGACCTGCGAGCAGACTCTCTATTGGAAATCATTCTCCGTTGCTTCCTCTCGTCGATGATGCTGAGTTGGTGCTCCTCAGATTCATCTGAAGTTGAGTTGTTGCTGAGACTTGAGGACTGTGGAGTGAATTCACGAACCGGTTGCGGGAACGATGAGCTCTGCAAGTTGTTCAAGAGTCTGTTGAAATGGAAGGCTGGTATGCTGCTTTGTTGCATCATGCCGAAATTAGCCGGGAATGGAATCAGGCTTTGTTCAGGTGCTATATAGTGAATTCCTGTGAGCTCGCCTGGAAGCATGGCTAGAATTCTTGAGAAGATACTTCAAGGGTTTGTAATCGGAGATTGTGGTAATGAAGAACATCATGAGGATTGGAGGGGTTTTATAGTTGAGAAAAGGCTAATGAGGTGGGCCAATTTCAGTAACATGTATTAACAGTATCAGTATCTCACAGAGCAGAATTTAAAACAATTATTGTGAATGGTAACATAAATCTTGTTATCTCATGTATGCATATTTAAGGATAGAAATGCACACATCCACTTATAATCTCCTAAAGGCAATTGGATGCTGTCTTCAGACCAGGTAATGAGATGTTGACACATGCTATTATATGCATGTGTGCTTGCTATTTATGTATGTGTATATGCAACTGATAATGCAATCATAGAAATTTGATCATTTGGATAATCATTTGGCTGAGATATGATGCTTGCTACAGAAAAGTTGATGATGCGGGGAATGTGATTATTTAAATGTGAATGCTTCGGAATAATAATAATAATAAGAAGGAAGGAGAGAAATGATGTCTTAAGTCAATCTCAAAGAAGGTTTTCCTCAGAAGCCAGGACAATTTCAGTTCCCCACTGGAACTTAAAAATCCACCAGCCAATAATAATAACTTATGCTGTATGACGCAAGGAAGTTCAGTTTAAAAGGAAAGTAAGTGAAACAATACTACTGAGTTTATATGACCATTTTGTTTTGTTTTTTTTAATTAATTATATTTTGATGACTCGTTAAGCACTTGCAATTTGGGATTAGAGGGTCCATCAGAGGGGGATTATCAATTAGTTAACATCAAGTACCTAAATCCCATCCTTTTCATTTTTCTTTCTGAAGCTTTTTATGGAACCTGAGCCTCCGGGCAAAGAAATACCCTGCCCAGGTTCCTCTTGATCTTGTATTATTTTGTCAAGGCAAAAACAAAAGTCGTTGAAGCCACAGCCTTGGTGATATTGATTGTCCAATGTCAAAATTGAACTATAGCAATGTCAACTGAACAGTTTGCCTACATGATAAGGAAGAGGAAGTCAATGGAGTTCATTATTTTTTGTTTCTTCTTCTTCTTTAAGGTCTTAAACCATGCGTTTTATTAGGACCTTATTACTAGCGGGGAGACCTTGCTTTTATCAGTAACTAGACATCAGTCCAACTGTAGAGCAGCTCACTTGCATCATTGTGATGTTGGGGAATATGTGCCTCTTCAAGAATATAAATTTCTGGCTTTCTTTCTTGAAGCCTCAGCACTAGGGCATGCACATACATTAGAGATCTTTTTTTTTTTGTTTTTCTTATTTATCAGATGCCCGGCTTCTCATCTACATCTCCTTCTGGCCCACCAGTTTGGACTATAATATCAACAAGATTAACATTATTAAAAGAAGATTAGATCAAAAAAGTCTTAACAAATCTTAGAGGTAGCAACTTGCAAACGCAAGTGTGTGTATGCTATTTGTTTAACAGAGCTGAATATTCCATTAATCCCTCTCTCTTTAGTTTCTGCAATAAACTATGCTCAGTTTAGATGATCCCCCACTATGGAACTTCACTTCAACTTCCTTTCAGCTCTTAAATTCTTTTCTAGATCAGAATAAAAGTTAGGGATGATAAATTAAACAATGATATTTCATGAAGCACATCCACAGAAGGCGAAGCTCAACTTGTGTTTGGTCATCATGGGGCAGCCGATTATTTGTTTCTTTGTGAAACTTTTATTGGCTTCATATTGGTCAATGTGCATGATGCATTTCCATGATCTGAAAATTAAGCTGCAAATAGATTTGGCAATCCCCTCTTTAATTATTAAGCTTGGTGATGGATACTGTTTTTTTTTTTTTTTTGCCCCTGAACTTGCATTTCTCTTGCAACCTGCCAAAGTTACTTGCTATTTCTACAAGATTGTGCATACAAAAGCTGAAAAAGAGGTAAGAAAAACAGAACATGAAAAAAAGTCCTGCTTTCCTTGCTGAACTTATTTTTTTTGGGATGTGATGGGAGCCACTAGTGACTGTCCTTAGTATATGGACTATGGTAGTTTCACTTTTGGTGGTGTATTTAGTGCAAGAATGACATGGTGCAAGTAGTGAGACAAGAAAAAAGTACTGACCACGCCCCTTGCTTTTTATGTGCGATCAATGTGCTACTTTTGCTTATAGCCACATAAATGGAAAATATGAAGCTAAAGCAGCCATTTAGTTGTGATTTACCGTAATGGATTTGACATTCAGTAGCTGAACCAATTCAGACACTCAATTTGTAAATAAAGAACATTTTCTGCAAAGAAAAGGAGGGTGAAAATCTTGTTTATACCATGTAAAGCCTGCCAAACCAAGTTGGACAAGACATGATAGACCGAAGGCAAGTTATGTGGTAAAAGCGACACAAAACTAAGATGTTCCATGGCTACAATTGATAAATGTGAGTGCCTGGTACATGCTATTTCTGGAAGGTGAACGGCATGCCAACCATAATCTCATCAAGTACAAGATGCAGCAAATGAATGTTAAAAGAGATCAGAGGACAAATCTTGTCCTTTTAGATATGATTTTCCAGGTTTTCCTCTCTCAAAAGAGATCATGGAACAAAAGGAAGCATCGGAATTAGAACATGCAATACTTTTTAGACCCGAATCGTTGCAGAGGAGCATTTAGTGCAGGGTGTCATTGGTAAGGTTAGGCCTATATAACATACACGATCATTACTCTAGCAGAATCAGCTTATATTATACATTTTCATAATATTGACTGCACCGCTATCGCATCTCATGCTGTTATGGCTAAGATGCTACAGGGAAAAATAAGAAAGTGCCTTGTTATCAATAGATCCATCAAATCATATTTTGCATGATAAACCCTCAGGAAATGCCAAAGAATGCACAGAACAACACTATGCAAACCCACGCAAGAATAAAATTCATGAAGATGCTTTGATTTGATTAATCATTGAACATACTGGAGAAGGGCTAATTCAGGGTCCTACCAATTAATAGGAAAACAAAAAAAACAGAAAAAAATATCATCAGCAACCAATATAGCTGCTGCAACTTGTTTTTCTTATCCACAATTACGAATCCCCCATCTATACATTCCTAGTCTAAACATATAGCCATAGCTGAAACGCAGACACGGAAAGAGAAGGCACCGTCAAAATGACTATTATGAGTGCTAGGTACGGAGGGGGACTGGATTTAAAAGCTACCATATGGTGCCCAAGCATCATTTTTGGGAGGGTAACACATAGAATTGAAACAACTGATCATGCTCCCTGCTGGGGCCATATATTACCGTGGGTGCCTGGCGCACCTCTCTTCCACAAAATTGCACCGCCTGTCAACTAACCTCCGATAAAGGCCACTTGCATCTCTCCCCCTTTCTTTGACTAGTATGGAACGTACAGGAACAGGCATACGAAAGCAGGATTCTGGCAAGAATATTACTTAACCTGCAGCTCCATAAGTTATTCATCTCTGCGTAATTAAGATTTAAACCTGCATTTCGACTTGAATATATGAATTCTATGTATGCCCTTTAAATCTTAATTTCACAGCAAATGAACCAGGGACATGGTGATAAATACATTAATTAAATATGTAACTAATATGAAAATTAAAATCTGGGCCACTATGTGTGGCTTTTTACTGCTTCTGAAAGATGCATGCAGTTTCTAACGAATTTCTCTCCATTTTCAGTTGCATAATCATCTTTTTTTCACGCGTCACCACCTGAAATGAGGCTCCTGAAAATTCCATGAGGCCACAGGACACCACATCAAAGTCTGTTTTCAAACTTTTTCAGGCTTCTCCATCATGGGCTTGAAATTTTTTGGTACCATCATCTCTGTACCGTGTGTGCATTGTCTCCACCTTCCCCCCCACTCAAACAACCCAACTTTAATTTTTTCCTTTCTTTCCCTCACAAATTTTCTAAATGGGGTCATCGCACTTTGTAGTGATTGGTTGAATAAGGATAAGCTCTCATCATCATCATCTACCATTTGTCTGTCCTCCTCAGCTATTTTTTTTCCCATGATCTCTACATTCTTTAAAAAGCCAATACACCAACACATATTTTATAATCTTCTCATTAGCATTGTTGTCCACAGCATGTAACTTTGTGTTTTATAATAATGATGGTGGACGGTGCATTGAGAATAATATTACTAATTCGCACGCATGCATTTAATCCTGCTCACGTACGATCTTAAGGTCGTAATCCGCTAGCAACGTGGATATTAAAAGTTGTTTAGCTGTTTCTAAAGGATCAATTGTCAATATTGTTTAGTCACTAATCTATGTTATTTTGATGTAGCTAGCTAGCACGTCTCCTTAATCTCCTACCAAGCTATTGCCTCTGTGTGGCGTCGTGTCAAACAATGATAGATCAAATGTCAATACTGTTTAGTCACTAATCTATGTTATTTTGATGTAGCTAGCTAGCACGTCTCCTTAATCTCCTACCAAGCTATTGCCTCTGTGTGGCGTCGTGTCAAACAATGAGAGATCAAAAGTTTTTCGACAGTAGCCTGATTGATCATTTGCTGAAAGGATTGGTCACCGTCATATATTCTTCCTAGTAGTATCATGGAGTCAGACTGTTGCCAAACTTGCAACCAGTAGACGTGCCACAGTGATCCATCTCTATCCTATTGAAAACAAAATATTGTTATAAATGATCCTTGGTGAAATATTTTTCGTGCAAAGCTTCTCCTTTTAATTGATAGGCTACTTTCCTCTAGTGCCATCTCTTTAAAAAAAAATGAAGGGACATAGGTTCCAATGTTGTTATGCTAGGCTCGATGATATTCTAAATTTGGAAGTGATTAGAAATAGGTTCTTTAATGATTAGATATATTATGAGTTAATTAATTAAAGGTTTTAATAATATAATATATTCTCTATGATTTATAAAACTAGTAGCTTGTTGTAAAAAGCCTATAAAATATAGAATAGTCTCTTTTGATGAGATTTTGAAACTTTCAAATAATAAAGTCATTAACTTTACAAACAATAAATAAGAGAATGAAGATCTATTCTTAAAAACAAAAGTGTTTATTCTTACTTTTGATATAATAAATACTCTGAAACTAAGAAAGTTTTTTTTTATTGAAAATAGAGATTGTGAATCTCTTACTTGTGTGATTCTGGAGATATTTATATTATGAGAACCCCGTTAAAAAAAATATCTTTTAAAGATTTAAGAGGTTTTTATACCCTTACAATATTTTTTAGGATAAATATTCATGACATTAATACTAATATGGGATGTGATATCCTTAACATTAATATTAATAAAGATGAGAGATGAATATCCCTTATATTAATATTTTATGTTAATATCATATAAATAAGTAAATAGAGACTTATGGCTCCACATGAGGCCTATACTGATTTTTAGGCATTTAGCTGTTTGTACTTGATATATTGTCAAGTTTAGGGTTAATGGGCATATCAGTGAGTAAAACTTATGCCCATTTAGGCTTGACATTTAGTAGAGACTAAGGGCATTAGGTATGACAGCACATTAGACTCATGGTCATTTAAGCTTAGCATGCAACCAAGTTCAAGGTTGACGAGTTGAGAAGGTTACTAGAATCATGTTTAATTGGGCTTGGTGTATAGGCAAGCCTAAAAGTAATGAGTCTAGCTGTTTTGTAAGACTCGTGTCTAATTAGGCTTAACACGCAACCAAGTTCAAGAGTTTTAAGTCTGATAGCTCGTCAAACCCCTATTCACTTGGACGTGGCACAACGCCCAACACAAAGGTGGTGAGTTCGGTAGGCTTGCCAGACCCATCTTCGTTTGGGCTCGGCATGTAGCCGAGCTTAAAGGTTTAGGAGATTCTGATCCATGATTGAACTTCTTGATTGAACTCTGATCTATGATTCAACGAGTTGCAAGTTTTTAAGATTAGACCAGGTTTAAGAGATTCGTCGGGTTTTCTTGGTTTTTTTCTTTTTTTTTAAGTTGAGGTTTTTTTTTTCTTTTAAAATTTTTTTGATAGCTTTTTTTATTAGATTAATATTGAGTTATTTTATAATTTAAATAGGTTAACATTGAGTTATTTTTGTTATATTATTTAAATTGTCATTTAAACCAATAACTCAATATTTTAAATTTTTTTAGCCTAGCACATTTGTTATGTAAAAAAATCTTAACCCGCAGCGAAGCGTTGGTACACTCTATACCGACCGACACTATGTGGAGAATGCAGAAAGCCTTTTACTAATCATCAACATCGTTGAACTTAACCAAATTATTAAGGGGTGAGCATGTCAACTTCAAAGCTTTTTGGTGTCTCCATTAGCAAGTTAATTGCATCATGGCCTTGAGTTTCAAGCAGTACTTGAATGAGTTGTGGTTAGGAATTAGGAGTAGGCCTAAACCATACGTGTGGCCACCATACAAGATCTTCCTTGATCTGCTTTAAACCTATTTCTTCTGTCTAGTGATGCATTTTTGGCTGTTCAAATTATTTGCTTGGAAATGCAACAATTAGTCCTAAAAAAGCCATATATCCTCATCGGGAGAGAAAGGTCTCTCTCTCTCTCAACAGTAACAAAACCATAGCTATTTTGTTTGTGTTCGTGGGGAGAAAATTGCACTTTCATTAATCAAATAGTCGTAAGTGGAGTTGGGTCTTATGATAGCATTAGAAAAGTAATCAGGCTGTGCTTTGTAATTCTTTCATTTTTCTCTCTTGTTTTTATATGTAAAATATCAAGCTCCTTCATGTCCTTGTGATTGGGTTTAGCTGATTATTAGGTGTTAATTATGGTCAGACAGGGAAAAAAGAATTTTCTTTGCTCCAAAAATGAAGTAGTGGGAGACTTCTGGAATCATTTCTTTATACACTTAAAGATGCAAATATAATCCAAGAAAAACTGGGCCCTAATACGCGAAAAATATCATCAGATGAGGAGCAGAGGAATGCTACGTTCACACAGAAAACCAAAGCCACTCACTCATGAGAGCTAAAGAAATGGTCATAAGTGGCAATCATAGCAAATTTTGATTACAGCTTGAAACACTAAGAGGCCTACTATCGCCACCATTTCTTAATGGAGCAACTTTAATTTGTTTGCATTTTCACTTGCAATTTCACCATAATATGACCACATTGTCATTTGTCCATCCTTGAAGATTTCTTGTTCCTTCTAGCCTTGTAATTTGTGGTCACAAATGTCTTCATGACCCAATCAGAAACCAGATTTTGCTAAAACTTAACAGAGTTTGTAACATAGACGTGCTTATTTGTTTTGAAAAACTGGAAACTAACTAGAACAATCTCAGATTCTCAGAACCCCATCCCGTAATAGCCCTTCAAAGCTGGTCCTTGCTCTAACCGGCAGCCGGGGAAGGCTTAGCAAAATGAGTCAGAAGGAGGACCAAATAACTTCCAGATCAGTATTGCCAATATGGGTAGCAGTAACACATCCGGTGAAGCCTGTTCAAGATTCTATACTTAGGACCTGAGAGATTTTGAGGCTGCCCTTTAATTCAATCAGAGCCATGTTACTTGCCCTTCTCTGAAATGACGTGTTCATGGATGCTCAGCAACCCGAAAAACAAGCGGCCCTACAGGCTACAAGTCACTTCCTTAATGCTGACCTTGATCTTGTTGGTCTTAGCTAGCATTGACAAACCTTAAAATAAGATTCAGTCCTTTATGATGCTTTACTACGATCTGCTTCTTAGAAATCACTATGTTTAGTCTGGGTAGTGGTTAACCTCAGGTTTTGGACAAACAAGCTTCAATACACTTCGATTATAGTAATATGAACTTCTGTCTATCTCAGGATCTCTCTCTTTCTGGCACAATGGAAAAGGAGAAGCCAGCACTAATGACGAAGGCAGGCAACTTCCATCCTAGGAGTAGGAGAGTCCCACCGTTGAAGCACGAAATCATGACCGGAACCCAAGCGAGCAAGAAAATCAGCACACTGGTGGCCTTCGGCTGATAACAATGCTTGAACCTAAATTGTCAAGCCTAGATAAGAGCTTCATATCAAGAATAAGAGCAAGATACGGATGACTAGCATCAAGAGGATCCAAAACTTATCTGATCACTTCCATAGATAGAATTCGATTCTACTTCCAAACAACTACACCCTAGCTCCTAAGCTAACAAATTCCTACGAACTTCTGCCCCTGGATCAGGATTATTGGATCTCTGCTGCTTGTATTTTTGCATTCAAATGGACTACATGCAACTAGATTCAACAGAACGTTCCTAAGATATTGAAATGAACAAGTAACTTATGACTAATTTCCAAAGGTTAGCATGCATGCAATTGTTCTCTCTGTCACTTTGGCTATCTGAAGATATGGAAAGAAAGTCAAGAACTAATTTATTTACTATGGCTTAATTTTTTTCCTGGTGGACTGCCTATAGACTCTGCTGAAAGTTCTGTTTCGTGTAGCTTTAGGCAGTGTGCATCTTCTTTAAGGAAGAATGAATTTGTATGGATCCCATATAAATTTATATATTAGGGGGTGTGTTTGGGATCATTTCAACCAATGTCTTCAAAAAAATAGTTTTAATATATTAAAGTTAAAATTAAATTTTAAAAAAATAAAAAAATTAATTATTTTGATGCATTTTCAAATAAAAAAATATTTTAAAAAGCCACATTTACTCATTTAACAAACCAATTCCCAGCACAATTCCAAGTGGAGTTGTTGTAGAGAAGAACGCCAGGATTGCTTTTATCTTCATTCCATATTCAGCCTGATCACATAAATACAAATCTTAAAAAGTGTTCTGCACTACTAGTACTAGAACATCACTATGTGTGGGATCAAAATGAGGATTTGTAAACGTAGTTAATTGCCGGTAATATGCATCCTCCAAGACCCGTTCCTTCAAAGAGTTGATGGAAGCAGAGAGCAGCGATGATTTGTGCATGGATTGTCAGATGCCCCCAGTGATAGACAAATTACAACTGAGTGCAGTGCGCACTATGATGCCAATTTCCAAAACCTGCACTTCATGCAAAATTATTATAAAAAATAAAACATTACATAGCGTTGTAGTCAACTTAAGTCTCTGCTCAGGCTCATAATATTATTGAGAACTATTTGAAGTGAAAAATCAACTAGACTTGTGCGGATGAGAGATCTAAAGTAGGCACCAAATTTTCTCAATATTTTTTACTCAAATCCTAAAAGAAATCTAGAACAAAAGCCAATTTTACTTAAGTCTAATCATTATTATATTGATTCACACGGGCGGGTACCGTAAATATTGATACCTGGGTCATAGCACGATTCCTCAACAAAATTGATCAATCCTTGTCATTAGCCCCACCATTAAATCCATGGCAATGTCCAACATGTGCACCACCATTTTCAACATGCCCCAACTCTTTCTCCCGATTTTTCGCTTTCTGATCACCATTTCCCCCACCATGCACCTTGCTTATGAAAACCGTGTTTCTTGTAGTAACTAGCTCAACGCGAAAGAATCGATCATGAGAGTCACTAAAGCATACAACATGGCAACAAAAGTGGTGAAAGGAAACTTCTTCCAAGGATATCTGGGCAAACAATCGGACGACAAGAAGGTTAAAGAGTCTGTAAGACGTGCATGCATGTACCGCATTGCTAGGATAACACCTGAAGCTAATGCTTTGACCACTGCAGATAAATCTCTATCAGGCATAAGTGCAGGGATCATACGTGAAAATAATGGAAAACACGCTCCAACCATGCTAGCAACCAAGATTGAAAAGACTGCAATGATCATTAGCGGTAACACTTTCGCCTTATCGTGGCGTCCTCCTCTTTGAACTCGATTCACATTGTTCTGCTAGGGTTGTTGCAGGCAATGTTAATGACAGGAGGATCAGGATCAGAGAAAAGGTGAACGCATTGATTTTTTTGTAGGATGCCATGTAACAGTGGTTGTTGCTGTGAGATAGAAGTGAAGTCAATTGACGTGTGATTTACAAGCTTGTCTTCTCTGTCTGTCGAGAGTGAGTTTATTTACGGGTCGAATTTAGGAGTTTGACTTTTGCGTTGAAATTCTATCTCGCTTTGATTTCAGGGGTCCATTCCCTAGATTTGAATTGCAAAATGACGGAAATGACCTTGATCAGCTCGCGGCGTGACTGGGGTTTATAGCTGGAAGATTGATGTGATTTCGTGTGTGAAGTTGGGTTCTTTTGAAACAGAGTGGGAGTTAATGGCTGGCGCGTGTCCGAGTAGTCAGATGCCTCCAACCCATCCTTCTTTAGCACACGTGGCATATTTATTAATTTCCAAGAATATCTAGCTGGCAGAGTGAAAGGTGTTGAATCCCTGAACGACTTTGCATGTAATAGTCACGTGACTTTATCAAAAGAAAACTGAAAAAAAAATCTATTTTTTTTTTAAAAAAAATTGATTATGTTAAACTTCAAATTTGTTCACACACTAATTGACCCAAATAATTTGTTAGTAACTAACCGCACCTCAGCCTATAACGTAATGTTTGGTTATTTTCAGCAGCTGTGTTTTGGTGATGGGATCTATAAAAATTTGATGTTTCACTTGCGATTTTGCACAAACAGTTTTTTCATGTTTCTTGTTGTGTTTTTTTTCAAGTGAAGAACTGCACTCTACACTGTTCACACGGTAACAAACACTATAATATCCGTACATGAACTTGTCCGATCGGGGTTCCTCCGCGTTCGCCTCAAGGAGTTTCCAGATCTCAGGTATAAAACTATTATTAATTTTTATCATTTATTTTAGTTTAAACATGTCTTTACTTTGCCTATGCAGGTTGCTGTGCCGCCGCCAAACCCTAAAGCTTTGAATCGGTTCTGTTCTCT
>Ga0325411_1004052_pt1 | contig 16490 bp, 7 predicted proteins | sample PopdelMetagenome_13_FD_206181 | JGI IMG/M metagenome (GOLD analysis project Ga0325411, IMG submission 206181) | Populus deltoides microbial communities from Bellville, Georgia, United States - Xylem-PdIQD-R4 | ecosystem: Host-associated > Plants > Phyllosphere > Stem > Wood/Secondary xylem...
AAAATAAATAAATTCAATAAATCTCAAATGCTTGCTTATGGAACCTAAAAAATGCCACACGTGTATAAATTAACTGCATGTTAAAATTCAAACTTATATAAAAAGCTCACAAATAAATATAAAACTAACATATTTCAAATATAAAATTACTATGAATATTCTAAACAAGTAAATTAAATACATGACAAGTTAAAATCCAAATTACTATCCCAAACGTATAATTAAATATAAAACTAAAATATTCCCAAAACAAAACTAATATAAACATTGCAAATAAGTGACTTAAACATTAATAATTAACAAGCTTATTCTAAGCTTTTATGCCAAATCTTCCTCCTCGTAAAAGACATTTTCACAAACATTTTTCTCTAACTCGGATCTTTAAACTTTTCAAGAGCTGTGATGTAAGAAGCATTAGACACGTCATCAAAATTCTCCAATGCATCCGTACACTCATCAATTGAAAATGGATTAGACAAAAGACTTGTAGCTTTGTTGGGCATTTCTTCGTATTTTTTTTTGCTTTATCTAAATCTCGTCATCTTCTGGATGTTTCCTTCTTCATTCCCATCATAAAACTTTTTTCATTCAGTGACATGAACCCTCAGCTAATAAATTCTTTTTTCTTATTATTTTTTTTAATTACGAATATGCTACAATATGTTATTATTTTCAATTTTATTTTTATAAAAAAATAATAATCGAATCAAATTTTTTTAAAACCAGTTTTTTTAATTTGGTTTGTTTTTTTGATTTGGTTCAATTTTTTACCAGTTTAGTTTGGTTTTTTTGTTTGGGTTTAGTTTGGTTCGGTTTAGTTTTTTTGATTTTAAACTTATAAACCGAAACCGAACCGGCTAGTTTTTTAAAATTTTAAACGGTTTTTTATCACGGTTTAGTTTTTTTAATTTTTTCAATTTTTTTCTCAATTCTAATGCTATCCAAGAATGGGTAGCTACTCTTTATAATTAAAACACAAGGAAAAAATCTGTCAACTCGAGATCTTATTAGCTATCATTTATTTATGTGTGGGTTAAGGTGCGCAGTAAATCTCAGGAAATTACTCATTCTAGTACTATCTATACTATGCATGTTTAACTTTAGAGTTTTTATGGATTGGATGCATTAATGCAAATTCTTTTTGTATTTTGGATTTCGTCATTAGAGCTAAAGGGAACTAAGCGGATGAATGACAAACGAGTCCAATTATCATTGACTTGTTAAATATTTGACTAAGCATCTCATAATTGCGATATCCTTCTAATTTGTATGTGATGAAGTCCTTACGTTTATGCAATTTAGATTAGATGCATTGCATGAAGTATGAACAAGTTCAGAATAAAAGGTATTACTATTAAAGTTTATCGAAGAAAATAAAATAAGATGTTCATTATTATCTTAAATATTTATTAAATATTCTCGGTAACAATTATTTAATTTGACCTTGAACAGCATGTAGCTCTATTTTAACTTAACAATTTATAAAATTGATGATGTTTTATGGTGTGTTTGGAAACGCGGTTGAAACCACGTTCCCTTAAAATTCAAAATTTGTTTTTTGCTAAAAACTATATTTTTTAATGTTTTCAGATCGTTTTGATGTGTTGATCTTAAAAATAATTTTTAAAAAATAAAAAAAATATAATTTTAAATTATTTCTAAACGAAAAACACTTTCAAGTATAACTATTATTATCGTAAACAGAACATGATCTTTTGTGGTTGTACTTTTCTTCCAACCTATTTACTCTATATTTTGCCCGTTGGCTTAAAATAATTCCTCATCTATTTAATGTCAATTTGTTAGCTTAAAAAGCTCGGTGGTGTATCAATTGGATCCTTTAGAAGTTTCCTGTATAAAATTGTTACAAAAAAAAAACATCCTTATTATTTTCAGACCATTTCATATATTTCCTCATATAAACACCAAATAAAAATACCATAGTAAGGAGAGTTATTATATTAATTATCAGTTGTATTTTTATTTTTATCACCTTCAACAACCTTGAAAAATGTAATAATAGACACATCTCAACAATAGAACCACTCATGACATTTATCTAAAAATAAATAAAAAAATATATTTTCAAAACACACTAATAAGAACCACCAAAATGGCTGCCAAAAACAGCCTCACAACGTACAGCCCTTGAAAACCACTAAAAATAGCCACCAAAGAGTAGAAAAACATCTAAAAAAAGGAGATTTTTTTTATTTAAATTTTTTTTTAATGTTTATAATTTTTTTATAAGTTAATATTAAAAAATAAAAAAAATTCATGCATTAATACCTATCAACTGCCATGACGTACTGCTCATTGAATGAGAGTTTCTCACAGTAATGGATATACGTGCTCTCGGTTCAACTGGTACAATATTAATGATGGCAGCTGGCAGCTGCCAGCTGGCTCGTTTTTCTTTTTTACAGGGAAGGGAGGGAGGATAGATACATGTTGAAGCAGTAGCAAAAACTGCAAGGAGAAGTTCTTTGCACGTAAAAATGAAAATGCAAAAGCGAAGGGAAAAAAAAGACGCGTCGTCTCTCAGTATTAAAATGAAAAGGAATATTGAAAAGGGTATGAAGCAAGCATGTTTGGGTTGGGCGGTGGGGCGGGGCAGGTGATGTAATTAAGAGGAATAGGGTAGGTAAAGCTGGTAGCGTTGGAGTCGAGGACATATCAGTTCCCTGAAATGAAACGTAGTTTTTGACATTTTGCTTTCATCTGCATCACGACGATCTGTACTCATCAGCTTTTCACTTCTTCTTCTTTTTTATTTATTTATTTATTATTATTATTAGTATTTAATACTATCATCATCGATCGCTTTGTATACATACATACATACATCCATCCATCCATCCAGAGAGGAGCTGGCTTTTATTTTATTTTCTCGGGTAAAGGGAAGGAAAATTGAATTAGCTTGGCTCTACAAAACAGCACCATTCATCGGTTATGGCAGCAGAAGCAATAGTAATAACAGATGATTTTTGTAGCCATCGACATGGACAGTACGTAGCAGCGAGTCATATGGGAACAGATCAATTGTCAAAGAACACATTTTACGAGAAATAGTTAATTATAACTGTACTCCTAGTCCTAGCCAGCTAGTAGAGAAAAAGGTATCCTACGTGCTTTACTTCAAGTATTATACCGCCACCACCGCCACCACCGTAGACTATGGGAGGAATAGGACGTGGGTTGGGGGTTTTTCAAGTTTCTAGGGTTGTAAAAGTCGAACGTCTTTTAGGGGATGCTCCCTTTTAGCTGAGAGAGAGAGAGACAAAAGCAGAGATGGAGGAGGAAGGCACAGAAGTCTTCTCCTCTCTCCTCTCCCCTCTCCAATGGCTGGCTACAATTGCGAACCACAACACGTGAGGCAGAGAGAGAGAGAGAGAGAGAGAGATGGCTCGCCCTTCGAGGCTCCCAAAATATGATATACTTATTTAGATCTCCACCGCATCAGTCATTTTCATGTTCATTTCAAACCTTCTGATATATTTTGGTTTTACTTGGCATCATATATATATTTTAAGCCTGTCCATCAGATCAGAGCCTGGCAGCCAAAGGTAAAGGTTGTGGTCCCTTTTCTTCTGTCTCATTATCTTCGATCTGTTTCCATATATTTTCCATAGGATATGCTTCCTCCCCTTTTCTTCAATATTTCTTAAAAAAACAGCGAGTGCGTGTCTCCCAAATTTAGAAGCAGCAGCAGCAGCAGCAGCAGCTGCGTTATTACTATTTGTGAACAAGTCAAGTGATGTACTCTCCATCCCTCGGATTAATGTTAAATTATCACTTTCAGGTATTAATAATGTGATTTTCATGAGGTAAAGGTTTTCGGCAACTTTTGGCTGGCCCTGCGTTTATGAAACATTTAATTTTTTTTAAGTTTAAAATTAAATTTTTATATATTTTTGAAACGTTTGATATGCTATGTGAAAAATAAATTTTAATATATTTTAAAATAATAAATATTTTAAAAAATAATTATAATATTAAAGACTAAGCTGTCCTATTCTGACCAGCAGTTTGTTTCTTTATATTCTTGTTTGGGCTTATGGCCCTGTACTTGTTCCCCGGCCTTATTCGTATTTGAAGTTCTTTATTGTTTGTTTTTTTGCATGCTCTTTTTAAATTATTATTTCTATGTAAAATATATTTTTAAATAATTTTAATATGTTAATATTAAAAATAAAAATATAAAAATATTATTTTAATATATTTTTAATTAAAAATTATTTTTAAAAAACACTTTGCACTATAATACTAAATATACAATTAACTCACGAACTGTTTTTTATTATAAAAAAATTCATTTAATTTCTAGGAGCCACAAATTAACAGACGGCGATTTTTTTTTTTATGAGAATGAATTAACAAATCATTTCTATAACCAAGTGTAAATATTACTAAATAGAAAAATTGAATTTAAGTCTCAAATTAAAAAACCAAATAAAACGAGACAACTAAAAATAAATAAATAAATAAATAAAAAAAGAAAGAAAGCTAACACAAGAATTGCCTCGGGCTCGAATGTCACGAACCCCACCACTATTTGAATTCTTTTTTTCCTCTTCTTCTTCCTCTTGATTTACACATATCTATCAAAGCAATAATCCACAGAACAGGAGCATTTGTTTGTTTTGATTCCCTTGACTCTAAATTAATTAAGAAATTGAGATGCAGCTAGATAACTGGGAATTGATGTGGTTATCATGTCCAGATTTAGTCAGATTCGATGGGGTCAACGTACCATCAAGCTAAAAGCCTTTAAATTAATCGAAGAACTGTTTAAAAATACAGCTTTCACTGAGAAGAACTCATAATTGATATTCAAAGGGTCCACCAGGACGAAATCCGTGGATTGTGTCTTGTGTTTAGTTCTGGTAATGGACTCGCGAAAGGTACGAGATATAATGGATGGGATGCAACCAAACACTTGTATACTTTTAAGCATAAATATCGAATAATGACCAAATTATTGACACCCCCTCCTTTTTCTTTTTTTCTTCTTTTCCTCTTGGTTTTTTCTACCCAGTACTTGGCAGCCGGATCTCAGTGCAGAAGAGGAGCTAGGGACTGTGGGATATTGTAGCTGCATGCAGGTGGGCATGGATTGTATTTGGGAAGGGTGGCAAGCGGCGGACATGGTTTAGACAGGAATGACCATGTCTTGTGGTGATTTGAGACGTGATGGCAGGCAGGAAGATCGTAGATCATGCATCCACATGATCAATCGAGGAGGAGATAAATTATTCGCATTACGTTAAAAATTAATGCACATTCATACACGGAAAGGATAATCAGTGTTGATAGGAAAAGGACGGAAGAACTCCCACCAAACATTCGAGCTTTACAACAAAACAACGGCATAACTATAAAATTAACAGGGAAAAGTGGATACGGCTCACAGCATACGTTAAATTTCTCTCTTGCATGCCGATCCTTTTTAAGTACATTAATAATATATATAAACCAGCTAGCCCAGCCACCATGCATGCATCCATCCATTGATTTAATTTGTATCGCCATGTTCTTGCTGGATCTCCATGTCTCGGTGTTCGATCCAGGTGCAGGAAATCAATCACAAATCCATGCAATAATATTGATCATAGAACAACAATTTGATTATGAGACAATACACAATCCATCCCTCTTGGTTGTATTCGCATGCCTTTAACTGAGTATAGCAAAATCATGATGACCACTTTCCTCTTGGATCTGTTCATACATAGTCATAGCTAGCTAATCTTTCATGATATATAGTATTACATATATGATTCACTTATAATCATCCAAAAAACACCAATCATTCATTCAGCGAGTCTCTCGTATATTCAATTATAAATGGATATTCTCGTGCAATATTGATATATATATAAATCAGCTTCTCTCAACAAAAAAGAGAAAGAAAAAAAAAAAACACAAAGAAGCTTAAGGAACTAGATATTATAAATCAAAACCTACCAATAAACTCAAAGAATATAACAAGTCAAAATAAATGATGTGATGCAATCGGAGAAGTGATTTATATATCAATTCACAGAAAGAAATCAGCGATTTTAATCATGATTTGTTATTTTCTTCTTGTAATGTTCCGATCGTTTTATTCTTAATATTCATGAGTTGATTGCAGTTTACCATTAATGTTACCAGAAAAACAGGTATCGATGGATTAGGGTTTAATTTGAAGCCTGGAATATTCACATGAAGATAAATTAATACTAACAAATATAAACGTGCGGAGTAATAAATTGAAAGTAAGTACTGTATATGCTTTAATTTTGTGCCCTAGCTAAGGAAGATCTTAAAAATACAATATTGGAAATAGCCCTCGATCGGTTTATAAATATATATCAAACATAGTTACGCAGAGAGCCTTAAAATTCTAGTGCAGATCTAGGATTCACATTTTTGACGTATAGGAATTATCTTGTGAAATCTTAGGAGGAAGGCTCCAGTCTAAGTAGTGTTTGATTTATCCTTCACACACTTCAGTTCCCCAAGTACAAATAAAATGCGGAAGCTTATGGTTTATAAACGATTTTTTTTTTCCATGAGAATGAAATATTGATACAAAAAAAAATACAAATAAATTTCTATTTTTATATATTTAGAGAGAAATTAATTGCTTTATAATCATGGTAAAGTTGTCTAAAATACGTTAGATGATTAGACAAGTGAGTATGATATTTGTTCGGTTTATAATCATGCAATGTAAAATATCCTGGTAAATTTAAAATCATAACAAAAGACTAGCATGCTTACTATTATTACTTAATTTTTACCCCCTGTTTTCAATATGTTTTCAAAAAAAATGAAAAAAATATAAACAAATAACAAGATTCTCAAAAAATATGTTTTTAATGCGATTTGGCTAATTTCTAATCATTTTGTAATTTTTGATCATTTTGCTTATTGTTTTTGTACTGGTAATTATTTTTTAAAAAATTAAAAATTAAAACAAAAAGAAGAGAAGGAAAAATCAATCAAATAAAAAAAATAGTGATTAAAATGTAATTTGAAAAATAATAAGGACTATTTTAGTTTAAAAATAATAAGTGTAAAGAAAAAAAAAAGAAAAAGCAAAGTTGTTTTATAAGAGGGGAACTCTTTATAAAAATTTGGAGGCTTTTTAAGGCAATACCTTTCATTTTAAAAAGAGTGAATGTGCACCACCCACATAGTCATGAAGAGGGGAAGGGGATATACTTATTCCAGTAGGTCACTTGCCAATTAGGTCACTAGAGCGTCTCCATCACGCACCACCATATACAGCCACACGTCACCCCGTGCACTAACACTGAAATCTTCAATTCTAGCAATTCCAACTAACTCTACCTATTATAGAAGGTTGAGTTTTTTAGCACTCAACATCTTGAATTCTTTTTTTGTATGGTTTGTGCTTATATTGTTGATAATTGTTGTGTTTTTTTATGGTGTTTGAGATGATTTGAGAAGATAAATGTTTATCTTGGAATTGAATTATGGATGACAATTTGATAAACTTTGATTTATTTTGTGTTTATATTGAGTTAAGTGGATGAGTTATGTGTGAGTATTGAGTTTATGTGATTTAATTTGGATGAGTATATTAGATTTGAATTTGACTTGTAAGGCTCAATTTAATCTTTTAAGTGTGATAACTTGAATTAATAATCGTTCATTAAGTTTTTGAATAAATTAGTAAAAGAAATGTGAAATAAAAAAGGCATTACAAGAATAATAATTGTTCATCAACTCAAGATGATATGGTCTAGCCTAGACCTTATCTTTTAGATGATGATTAATAAAGAAAAATAAAATAATAATAAAATTATCCTTGTATTGATTGTTCCTATTAATTGTTAATTGAACCAAGATGGAATGATCTTATAATAGACTTTATTTTTTAGATGTTGATTATTGGGTAATAGGATCAATTAATATTTGGTTGATTAATTAATTGTTTCTATTAATTATTAATCGACTTAGGATGGCATAGTTCAATATTAATCCTCGTTCTTTGGATGTCGATAAGTGAATAATAGTATTGATTAATACATGATATTTGGGATATTAATTAAATTCGGTCACTACATAATCATTCCATTTCACAATTTCATAAATTCAATTTGATATTCCTATCATTTATTAAGTAGCCTACGATGGAATGGTCTAATTGCGAGCCCTGTTTTTCGGACACTACTTGATAGATAACATGAATTTTTCAAAATATAATAAGTCTTATATATAGATGTGCCCATCATTTTCTAAATAACCTAAGATGGAATGGTATAAGATTAGACCCTGTCATTTAGATGTTATTTAGTCAGTTGACTATGATTATAAATATCTCAATCGTATATTAAATGATTCTATCATATGATAAAAGATCAGAATGTGATAGTCTCATATAGACCCTGCTCTATGGATGTTAACATATAATAGAGCCAATCAATATAGTTTACCAAATAACCTAAGATGGTATGGTCCATCATCGGGCCTTGTTTTTTTTACTTTGTTTTGTGGATAATGGCAATACCTTACATATCAATTTAAGCAAGCTACATTATAACACATTTATCATTTAAAACAAACAATAATTATCTTAGGTTAGATGCATAAGATGGTGTCTGTCTTTTCTATTACATAATCATCCCCTTACCGAGAACCTCTAAAAACCAATTAGGGTTTTTAGTTACTATAAAACTAGGTGGCCACTAATTTTTAATGTTTTATCTTTTTTACACGTAAGTTCACCCCGATTTCCACATGCGACACTTACTAAGCAAATAAATAAACTTACATTAAAAAAATAAAAACCAATCCTAACATGCATCCAAATCATATATTAAAAATATGCTTAAACAAAACCAATAAAAGATACTCGCTGAAGAACTTAGCATATAACCAATATGAGATTTGTTATTGCTGTCAAGAATCAATCATTTGTTTTTGAGGCTTTATTCTTTATTTTTTGGTGCAAACTAATTTTCTTCCAAAGACCTTCCAGGATTCCAACAACAACACCTTATTTAGGTGCACTTCAAAACAAGGTCTAGTAAACTAATGAAATATTACTTAGAATCTCTCTAAAAGAACTCATCCTAAGCTCTAAATTACAAAAAAAAAAAAAAAACAAGGTGCATAACAAGAGCTTATAATAAAGGAGTAAAACCAGTGCTAAAAATATTGTCAAACATTATCCGTCATAATTTGGGATATATATATCCCAAATTATAGAGGATAACATCAGTCCTTTAGCAAGAAAGATAAAAAAAAAAATACTTTGTTTTACCTAATTATGAGTCACGCGTAAACTAAGGAATTTTTGTTGTCTATAATGAAAACCAAATGCAATATCTTACATTTTTTTGCTTGACTTTACTATCGATGCAATATTTGTTTCAACTTGACATTTCAAGAACTCTTTTATATTGTTTTTAAATCAATAATGACTTGGAAAGATTTACCACAATTGATTAAGGTAGATGCCTTATTATTATCTAAACAATATGGACATGCTAATTTTTTATGTGTGAGCCAACTCAAAACCATCGTATACGTAGAAAATTCAATTATAGTCCATATCAAAGCTATCTTTATTTAAAAATTCTATTTTCTTGAGATGTTATATATTAGAGCCCTAACTGACTATAATTGATTCAATTTATCAATCAACGGTCAAAGATAAACATTTATATTCCTATCTGGATTGTAAGGAATAGGCATGACCATAGATAAGACATAAATTTTGTCTTCATACTTTACTGAAGTCAAGTCGTAAATTGTTAGAATGACTGACCAACAAGAATAGAGTGCGGCAAATAATCCAAATAAATTAAATCCATTTGTAAATAAGCCAATATGTATAATCTTTAATCCCATTAAAAATTGAGGATGCATCATATTAAACTATTTCTAAGCTTCACCATCAAAATGATGTAATATGACCCCATCCATCTCATCATATGAATGATGTCATGTTATGTGCAGTCTTTAGAACACAAATAACCTTTGTAACCTAGAAGTGATTGAGAAGTATCTCAATTTTTTATATGCGATAAATGTATTTTCTCTATCATTATTGGGTTTATACCAAACATACTGAAAAGTTTTGCACTTTATAAAATTTGCATATTCACTATTGTACAACATGAAGTTTGGACACATTATTTTTTTGGTATCCTAAGCCAAGAGGTTTCATCATGGGTTTTACAGTATAGAAGTCATCTTTCAGCCTATTACCTTCAGGTAACATTCTTTTCTTCCATTTCAACATCCTATCATAATCAGCATCACTCGACCTATAACTTGACTTGATCATAAACACTTGTGTAATGGCTAACAATTTACTGTGATTTGTATACTCATTCCATGATGGTTCATCAGAATATTTAAAATTTTTTAAAAACCTAGCTTTATCTGTATTTGGTTCTTCATCAAAGAGATGTTACGTTAACCTTTTTTGAATAATCATGTTTTACTTTCATTGCATCCATCACCATCCTTCTATAAGGATTATTATTATCATTCATAAACCATATATGTTACTAGAATTAGAAGTTACTTCAACCATCATTTCTAATATGATTTTGTAAGGCATATATGGTTCTTCATGTGCGAGCCAACATATGTATTTCTCAACGAATCATTTTTTAAGTATATGCATCATCACAACATCTTTATGATGAAACTTTTTATTCTTACACTTCACACATGGTCATATAATTTCACCCTCACTAATATTCTTCTACTTAAAAAGTAAGAAATTAATAAAATCTTCAACACCTTTAAGATAATCTTAGTTATACAACCTTTCAAAAGAATCTCAGTACATCCAAAAATAATCATCAATTACTTATGAAACGTATATAGAATATTGATGACAATATTTATTAATAATATAACTATCAATTCAAAATTTAAACAATTATTCAAAATAAGTTCATAATCTAATAACTAATTATCATTTCTACATAAACTCAATTTTGCGTTAAAATGTGAACTAAACAAAAAAATTAGCAAAACTTAATTAGTACATAATTAATTATCCATTGTTTGTTCAACTCAAACTTATTCAACCTAAATTAATATTTTTTAATTATTATCAATTAAAAAAAAACAATTTCCCAAGTTTCCTTAAATTTTCAACTTTACAATAAAATCGGCAAAATAAAATTGGTATCTATTTAATAACTCATTATTTCTTCAATTATAACACCTCTAAGTTATAAAATCAAATTTAATTACATCAAATGAAAAATGAAATCAATTACTCTCAAATTCCAAACAAACTCTAACATACAAATTATATATTAATACAACAAAATTCTCTATAAAAAACTGTAAAACACTGATATATACAAGTAAACTACAAATAGTACAAGTTTTATTTTAATAAATTAACCTAAAATATAAATGAGTTAAAAAAGAGAGAGGTTGATTTACCTACTTGATATAGCGAGGCTTCACAATAAATTAAACCAAAAGAGAGAATGTTCACACTATTGATAGATTTTAGGATGACACAGGGGGTTGGGGTGGCTGGATTTGTAAGGATTGTGACCGGACTTGTGAGAAAATAAAGGAGGGGCCTATTGTTTTTTTTTTTTTGTCAGGAAGAAGAAGATGAGAGGAGGAACTATCGAGTTTTATTTCATTTATTTTTTCAAGTGAATTTCTGTTAGAATCATTGACAAAATATTTATTATGTTTTTAGTTTCTCTATTCCATCAAAAATCTTGTTAGTAATTACTGATAAAAATTATGTCAGAAATTATTGACGGGATATTTTTTGTTAATGTTTTTGTTGTTATTTGTCAATTTTCTGAAATGATTTTGATAAATTGTTTGATAATAGCTTGGAAACTTTAGGTTTAGTGTATATTTAGATTCTTCATTTTATTTTATTTAGGATTCTTATAACTAGAAATTGGTCCAACTCCAGCTTACGGGATGAATTATCAAACCAAATCACATGAACGCTAAGTGGAGTACAAATAATGCCAGATTGCTAATCTTTCAAGGTTGCAGGTAATCAGGTTGGTAAGTAAATCCTCTCTTCCTGCAAACTCTAAACAAAATTAAAACACAAAGAGAAAAAAGAAATAGGAAAGGAAAGAGAGAGCTCAAACCTCTGTAAAGGAAAAGGAGAAACTATCATCTCACAAACAAAACAAAAAAAACAAAACCACCTTGGCATGCATGCAGTCAGTACTGAACTGTACTGGACTGGAGATCATATATACTCAAGTTTGGGAATATGGGCCTCAAGCAGCAGTAGTATTGGAGTGGGAAATGGCCCAGGAGCCCAGAACTCTATTTTCCTAGACCCTGGAGAAGAAAAGCCCAGTTGGAATCACTGGCTGCAGCAGTAGTGGGTGACATGTCAGTCAGTCAGTCACAAGCTAGCTTTTCTTCTAACAAAAAGATTGGTCGTCGTCATCAAAGTGAAAATGAGGTTTAGGGTTTAGGTTCAGGCTCATCTCAGCTGAGAGTGGAAGAAGAAGAAGACGACGATGATGATAGTGAGGAGGACAAGTGTTATTGCTAACATTATCGGCCAAAGAGTAAATAACAATTGCTTTACATCATCATCATCAATAAGCAGCAGCCCAATTCTTAAGTTTCCTTCATCTCTACTCTCTCTTGACCTCCCTGACATTTGGTTTCCATCATCCCCAGCAATTAAGAACTGTTGTTAGTCATTTTCCCTAACTTTTTCAATAACTAGCTAGAAAGAAATTAAATCTCTATTAATTCTGTTATTTTAAATACACAGGCACAGCTAATGACCAACCTTCTTCTGCTCTTGTAATTGATGGCAAGTTGATTGCGGATGAAATAAGGTTCAGAATTGCTGAACAAGTTAGGAGGATGAAGGATTCCGTTGGAAAAGTTCCTGGCTTGGCTGTAATTCTTGTGGGCGACCGAAGGGACTCTCTTACATATGTTCGCAACAAGGTTAAAGCTTGCGAGGATGCTGGAATCAAGTCTCTTGTCTCACAGTTCCCGCAAGATTGTAAACAAGATGATGTTATTCATGCCTTGTCCGCTTTTAACGAGGACCCATCTATTCATGGTATTCTTGTGCAGCTTCCTCTGCCCCAAGTAATTTCCACTCACCATCATTTTAATGCTTTGGCTGTTTTATGGTTTCATTCCTGACTTTGGTGCGAATACATGGATCCCACAATTATCCCTGTATTTGTCTTCCCTTCCCTGTGACTGAAAATCTTAGTAATATTTTGAGGTTCATTATCATCTAGAAATGCCGGATTATGGTGCCAATACATGTTGCTTTGTCCTTTCATATTTCACATGTCAAAGTAATTTGTTTTGAAGAGTAAGCGGTCTACTACTTTGAAGTTTGTACCTTGGAATGATGATGATGATGATCTCCATGTTACACCTTAATGCATTTTGCTGTAAGATATTTGATTAGGTGTACAAAATTCCTCACAACAGCATAATGAATTTATTCTTACTATGGGATATCTAATACCAGACATTAGCATTTTATGGTAGTTGGTCATGTTAGCTACTCATAAATAGCATTGAAATAGTTCAGGATTTGATGCAAGCCTATTTGAGAAGTTGGTGTTCTATGGATGACTTAAAACATTTGTACTATGGGCCAGCATTTGGACGGGGGGAAGATTTTGAATGTGCTCAAGTTAGAAAAGGATGTAGATGGCTTCCATCCACTCAATATGGGGAACCTTGCAATGAGAGGAAGGGAACCGTTGTTCATCCCATGCACTCCAAAGGGTTGCATTGAGCTATTAATCAGGTCAAGTGTCGAAATCATGGGGAAGAATGCCGTGGTTATTGGGAGAAGCAACATAGTTGGACTGCCCATATCCTTGCTGTTGCAGGTACCCCATGTTTGCTATAATTAAATCCTCGTCTTAATCAGCACTTTCACTGTTTCTTTTTGGGATAAATAATTACTTGCACTGTTTTATTAATAGGTTCATTGAAAATGTTTTGTAGAGGTATCACGCGACTGTCACCATTGTACATGCATTCACAAAGAATCCAGAGCAGATTGCAAGGGAAGCGGACATTGTTGTTACTGCTACTGGAGTGCCCAATCTGGTCCGTGGCAATTGGTTAAAGCCTGGTGCTGTTGTTATTGATGTAGGAACTTTCCCAGTGGAGGTAAATATTCCAACTTCTTTCTGTTTGCATTTTGTCAAAGGCTAGCGTATATTTTCAATGGACGAACAACATTTTGTGGTTAAACCATTCTAAAGAAACAACCATTAATAAGTTTTTTCATTAATTTTGACAACCAAATGGGACAAGGCCAGTAATTGATGTGCAATTCATTGGGGGGAGGCAGTTGTTTTTATAGAGGTTTTACAGATTTGGACATATTGGTGGGCAGGACCCCAGCTGTGAGAATGGTTACCGTCTCATGGGAGATGTTTGCTATGAAGAAGCATCGAAGGTGGCATCTGCCATTACTCCCGTGCCTGGAGGAGTTGGACCCATGACAATCGCCATGCTTCTCTCAAATACTCTGGATTCTGCCAAGCGGGCTTATGACTTCACTTGACCACTTTGTTTATTTTTGCGGTGCCTTTCTATCATCATATTTGTTTTAACCACTATGAATGATATTTTGAGGAAAGGTTAATCAAGACACTCATACTGGCTGGTTGCATCATTTCAAGCTTAACCACGTGCCATTCAAACGTGATTTCTTTTTTTCAGCTTAAGAGGAAGCAAAGATTGTCTCCAGTCTTTTAGCAAGTGGCCTGTTTTTTTTTTTTTTTTCCTCTGTCAAAGATGGATAGATCTTCACTTCATAAACATTGAATTCAAGATTGTCTTCGATGCATTTGTTGGGACCCAATCTTGCAGTAAAGAATCTAAAGATATTGATCAGAATCAAGATTCCCACTTATGGCCCTTTGTGCCCTTGTCTCTTCTAGACCCGTGCTCATTCTGACAGCACCTGCTACACATTTGCAGGGACACTTGCCACCATATGGAAGGATGGAACTCTTTTAAAGGTGTGTTTGGTTACGATTTGCAGCTTCAATGACCGCCTCAGCATCACCTTCTAGAATAACCATCTGAATTCCTATTTCTGCTACACACAACACAACCGTTTCATCCAATTCTCAAGCTTCAACCATAATAGTGTTTGATGTAGATTTTCATGTGTTTATCTCAGTTAAAAAACGAATTTAAAATTTAAAATTGGAGTTTTAAGTTAACTAGTTTAAACTTAAAATTTAGTTAGTTTTATGTCTACTTATATAATTTCAAATTTGTATTACAAAATTATACAAATATTAATATAATTAAATTCACTTCCACATAAACAATAATTCAACTAAAAAAATAATCATATAATAATTAAAATAACTTGAATGTAAATATAACATAAACTTAATAACTTAGTAAGTGAATAGTTACATTCATAGACTGATTTATATTCTCATTACATCCACGAATTGAAACTCTTGGATAATAAAATATTTTTTTGATATTTCTAGTTTATGGAGTTGAAATTACTAGTCTACTGATTACAAAGAAAATTACAAGCCTATTTGATTATTGCTTACTGTTATATCGTCTATAGAGTTATCGCCTATAAAATTATTGCCAAAAAACTATTGCTTATTAGTTATTAACCTACAATTGTATGCATACTTGATAAAGATGTTTTGAAGATACCATAAACTTAATTGAAGTTAAGTTGTTTATTATTTATTTTCATTTTCCTTACCATATGTCTTATATAGTCAAGTGATATCAACCGTTACTAACCTCTTATTTACTATATATATCAATTGCTAGCAACTTTCATCTTCTAGAGTTACTTCCATGATTTCACAGTCACATGAGTTATTATTGCCTTTTAATTTACATGATTTAGTATAATTGGTCATGTTTTGCTTATGTTTACATTCTTTTTATATACTCTTGTTTTCTAAGTTTTATTTGATTATCCAATTATTAAATAATTATTTTTTAACTTTATCTATATATTTTATGGTAAAACAAGTAGGATCATAAATCAAATAGTCATTACCCCTGGATACATGCAGTAATCTCATTTGGTGCAGCAAGCATCCCTTAACAAGTTCATAATAATGTCTCGGGAAATGACAATTAACATAACCTATTTGACCAGGGAAAGCCATTGTAGAAATGTCTTAATTCACTATGGATTATAATATTGGATTCATGGTTATCCTTAAAAAAAATCATATATAACTATTTTTTTAGGGTAAATTGGTCTTTTCCCTAGGTTTATTTATTATTTTAGATTTGTTTAGGGGTATCTCTATCTTTTCATAATTTTTTGTACATTGCAATTATTCTATTACTCTTAAAATTTAAAAAAAAATCAACTTTAATCTAGAGGTTTTTTCAAAATTTACTTTAACCATGCACAACGTAACTACTCTATTATCCTTGAAATAAAAAAATATCTTAGGCTTGGATTTAGGGGCATGTTTGTGATTTCACAATGTTTTTTTTTT
>Ga0325411_1004055_pt1 | contig 16484 bp, 14 predicted proteins | sample PopdelMetagenome_13_FD_206181 | JGI IMG/M metagenome (GOLD analysis project Ga0325411, IMG submission 206181) | Populus deltoides microbial communities from Bellville, Georgia, United States - Xylem-PdIQD-R4 | ecosystem: Host-associated > Plants > Phyllosphere > Stem > Wood/Secondary xylem...
AAGCCGAGCCCTGGCGATGGTTGGGTCCATCGCAAACATCTGATCACCAGGTGACATGTGGCTCTGCTGAGCTCTTAGCTATCTATTTTTTAAATTGATCAATTCTGTGAATCTTTTTTTTTTTTTTTGAAAAATAATTTTAAAGTGCTCAAATCTATAATTGTTTTTTACTTACATTGTGATGTCTTTTTATTATTATTTAACGTTAATATGTGGGTTAATGATTTATATCCAACCTCATCTTTTGTTTTTCTGAAATTAAATTTTAAGATTAGCATCCATGAAAAATTATTTAAATACATAATATCAATATTAAAGGTGTGTCCTTCAAAATCATCCGGAAATAAGATTTTATCTAAATTAATATAGCTGGTTAAATAATATCTTAATCATCAAATAATATCATTCTCCATTTCATACCAACTTTATTGCTATATAGTTTGAGTTCTTTGTGCGTGCTTTTAAAATTATTTGATTTAAAAAAAGAAATTTCAAGATTTTTTTATGTTTTAAAATTGTTTTGAAATATTAATTTTAAAAATAAATAATAATATTTAAATATATTTTTAGATAAAAAGTATTTTAAAAAACAAAAATATTGAAACATGTGTATAAATAATTCCATAAATGTTAATGAGTTAAAGAGTTACTAATTTTCATCACAATTCACTCCGCGTTTGCATTACAAAAGTGTTTTTGATAAAATTTAATTTTTTTTTAAAATTAATATGTTTTTGATATTTTTAAATTATTTTGATGTACTTATATAAAAATAATTTTTTAAAAATAAAAAAATATTATTTTAACATGTTTTAAAATAAAAAACACTTTAAAAAATTAATATATTTTCAAATATGCTATTGTTTCATGTGATGGAGAGAAATGTGTGTAATTGATTTATATTTTAGTGAAAACTAGTGTTTGTTCCCCGGGGGATGCTCTATTTATTTGATTTTGTTTTTTTTTTTTTTATATATAATCTCTTATTAAAAAAAAAGATAAAATAAATCTTTTATGCATAACTTATTTGAAAGATAACTGAGAGAAGGGTTAAGTCAATAAATTAGATACATTTACCCTAATCTCTTTCTCTCAATCTCAGGCTCTCAGCCATTAATGATTCAACAATTAACCAGCCACCGTGAGATCGACGGCTTCCTCTTCATCAACAACACTCTCCTTTTTTTCCGGTCATCAACACTTCAACAGATTTCTCTCCAGTCTTCACTCTTCATCAACAGCGCTTTCCTTTTTTCCCCCATCATCAACGGCATCCTTTTCAGTCTTCACTGAATCATTATTCATCAACAGGTAATACTTAATTGCTTATATTGAATTTTTCTTGCTGGAAAGGGATTTTTAGCCCCGGTTGTTCTTTGTCCCATTCCTTGCTTTCTCCTTCTTTTCTCTCCTTACTTGAGTGTGTGACACAGAGATGGTCACCAGTCATCATAGACAATTTCTTTTAATTGCTTGAGTTTGATCCTTTGTTGAGTTCGTTCCAGTAATTCTACTTCTTTGCAAGTCTTTTCCTTTGTTAATCGTTCCAGTAAAAAAACTGGGCTGATTTAAATCAATTAAAATCTCAAAAGTTAATAGAGTCGCTATAGATCTGTGAAGCTGTTCTTGGTTTAGGCTATTTGGAAACTTGCTGGTGATTTTTTTAGGAGAAGGTGTTACTTAATTTATAGACTGTGGATTGTGGAATGTAAATTGTGAGAGAACAGAGAGTGTAAAAACAGAGAAGCAATGTAATTTTTCCTATTTCAAATCATCAAGCAAAAACTTCAATTTGCAGAAGACAATAAATTTACCAGACTGAACAACTGGAAAAGCTCATCTTGCTCGAAGGGTGTTGCTGTCCGAATCTTGACTCTGTCGTGATTGCATGGCGATGGTGAGTGAGGAACAATGGAGTCTATAGTTTTCATGCCAGTAATAGGTTAGACAAGAGGGTGTAAGTTTTGAGGAAAAAGTTTGTTTTATCCTCAACTTAATGGGACGTTTCAATTTGAACAATCTTTGCAAAAAGTAGTAAATGCCATTTTTTAAATCAAAATTTGTAATAACCTTTCTGTCACAATTGAAAGTTCTTAAGAGAATTGAGATGATAGCATGATTCTTAAGCACGTTTCATAAAAATCAATCCCATTTTTGCTTTTCATATGTTGTCTTAAGTATTCCTTTTCTTTTTTTCAGTTTTGCCGTGGTAAAAAAATAAGAGCTAGAATGAAGAAAATGGAGATCAAACATTTGGATAAGCATTTATGCTAACTTGTACCTGCCACTGCCAGGCTAATTGCCATCAGCCAACTCTATTTTGTCTAGCTCTGCAGCAGAAGCATTATTAATTATAGCCTTTTTTCCTTAGTTTGATAGTCTCATTTTTTTTATAATGTCGATAATGCCATTCCCAATCATCTTTGATTATTGCATATACAGTCTCCGTGAGTCCACCACCAGCTAACACAAAAACTAACATCAACGCTGCCTCCTTCTCTACAGACCATCCCTCTCGCCATCATAAAAAAGACCCCACCAGAACACATCTCCATCGCGTTCGGCCCGCCAGCAGCTGACTGCACCTCGCGGTTGCTGCACGAGGCCATCATCTGCGATCACCGGTAAAGCTCCGATCTTTTGCTGTTTTTGCGTTGATGAAGTTGAGGGCTAACCTCAATCTGTGTCCATTGCTCTGGTCAATATCTTGTCACAGCTGCTCCTTGGCTGAGTTGATTTTATTTTTATTTTTATGAAGTGATATTCATTGTTACCACAGTTGCATGCTTCTTTGAATACTTTTTTGGGATGAGAGTGAAAGTTGAGGGCAGAAATAGTTCCTCTTTGATTACAAACATTGATTTGAGATTTGATGAATGGACTAGTTCTCAGAACTTTACCTGAGAGACTTCGGTTCCGTTTGTATGTTGTTCGATTTTTGTCCACGAGCATTGATTTCAAGTGCTTATTGTATTGATTACAAGCATTGATATAGGCAGTTTTTGATCTTTGAAGTGTACTCGTTTTACCTTTACATATTAGAAAGTAACTAGATTTATGAGATTGTTGCTGGCCCATTTGAGGGAGGTTAAAATTTAGGTATTTATAAAGTTGATGTTTTTTTTAAGCTTGAATTGTAACTACTGGGTTTTGAAAGTCTTGATTTTTTTGAAGGAGATAGTGGGTTGTTCAAGTTTGATCAGCTTGTTGTTTCGATTGTTTTTTCTCCCATGTTTGAATGAAGACTGTTGATTTAGACCTTGGGTTGGATTCATGGTTTAATTTGTAGCATGCATTGATAACTATAAAAACTAATTGGTTAGAAAAGGTATTTAATCTTAATACGCCAGTTTATCATCTTAATCCTAAATACATTGACTTTTGGAAATTTTCATATTTACTGGGAAGTGTTTGAAATTAGGTTTTTCTGAGTTGATATTTGTTTTCAGGCCTGAAGGTTCTGACTTTTCTAAGATAGGAGAAAGAAGTCGTCAAATTAGGGTATCAGAGAACGAGGAAGAAAGAAATGGAATTTTGCCCAACATGTGGGATGCTATTGCGATATGAGACGCCAAATATGGGGCAAGCAGCTAGATTTTATTGCCCTACCTGTCCCTATTTCGCTTCGATTGAGAGCAGGGTAAATTATTAATTAGTATAGATTAATTTGGCCTCTTTATTTCCTTGGTTTGTATTTTTGATTGAATGATGTGACTGACTGCTCTATTGTGATTAGGTTAAGATAAAGAGAAAGCAAAAGCTTGCTAAGAAAGAAATTGAACCTATTTTCACCCTCGAGGACATGAAGACAGGCGGTGCTGAAACTGATGGTGCTTTTCTTTGTCTTTTTTCTTTTTGTGTTTTTGGTATTATCTGTTGTTGTGGAATGGAGGAATTTTTTATAATATTTTGCCACTTTGGAAACTTTGATATTCTTTTAGTTGTTGTTGATCTCCTTTTGTTTCTACATTTTCTTAGAACAGTTTTGGGGTTTTCGAATTGAATTAGAATGAAGTAACTAGGTTGGCACCAAGTTCCCAGAATTAATACAGGTTGTGCAAGGGTTGAGTTGAGTTTATAAGGTTAAGCAGTTCCTGTTAACAATGCAATGAGAGAAATACTGTCCATATTTTGCCAGGATCAGACTAAACCATGATGTTTGATTTCCACAGTTCCGAATGATTCCTAAAGTTTTAACTTGGTGCGGAGAGAATTAAACGAGGAATTCAGTTATTGGTGTAGAAAAAATTCAATTTTAGCAGTGCAGATGAAGACTAACTCAGATTTTTTTTCTTGGTGTTCTTTCTCAATCTTTGTATCTTTTTTGTCTGATTTCCCTTCCTTCTTGATGGCAGCAACATGTCCCCATTGCAACTTCGGAAGGGCCTGTTTCCAGCAGATACAGATTAGATCAGCTGATGAGCCAGCAACAACATTTTACTTCTGCTTGAATGAGAAGTGTGGGAGGATGTGGCGTGAGGACTGAGGACAGCAACCTGTCTTATATAAACCTCACAAATTACACGGACATCTTCACATGTCTCGAGTTTCCATCCTCAGATGCTTCAAAGTTTTCCAGTTAGCACGTTTTTGTGTACAATGTTACAGATTTGAGACACCAGTTTATACAGGAGAAGCTGCTAAAAATGTTCCAACTTCTAAGCAAACAGCTTAGCTTTTAGGTTCTTTTCTCTTGATTAATTCCAGAGTTTTTTCTTTTCTTCAGGGTTCTCCTTGTTTCGGGCTTATTTAACATAAATAAAAATAATTTGCATTCAAGAGAAAATCATAACAATAATTACCTTTCAACTTAATCAAATCGTATTGGTTAGCTTGGGATTCACATCTTTGAATGCAGGAAGTTAAAGAATGAAATATACTTTTTTTACAATCAAGTTCCATGCTTTCATTAAAGGTTTTTCTTTACCATCATTATCCCATGATCAAAGAATAAAGACGATGATTCTATGAGGAAAAGGAAAAACAGAAGAACAAGACCATCCAGTTGAAACCTAGACAAGTTTAGCTATTTCTCGCAAAATTCCATGGGTTGGGGACTGCTTATCCCGTTAAAAAAAGGAGCCCAATTTCATTTCTGAGCTTGTGTCACTCTAATGCAGTCTAGCTCATGTTTGTTCGGTAATACGATATATAATATTTTTTGAAATAATATTTTTTATATTAAAATTTATTTATTTTTAAGATTATTACAACTATTAAAAAACAATATTTTTTTTCAAAATTTTTTTTGAAGCAACAAATAAGACACTGTCTTGTGTATTTTATACCTGTAGTCTTAAAAGTAAATTATTTATTGAAATGATTAAGGTGACTTTGGTTTAAACGGAGTTTCATTAAATTTAAAATTTTTTTTTTTGAAAATTTTTTTTTTATATTTTTAGATCGTTTTGATATAGTATAATATATCAAAAATAATTTTTTAAAAATAAAAAAATATTATTTTGATATATTTCTAAAAAAAAACACTTAAAAAAACAATCATTACCATATTTTCCAACACCCATTTTATCTATTAATTTGTGACTTATATGATCTAGTAAAATTAAGGTTTGAAGTGGTTTTTAATTTTTTTTATTCAAAACAAAAACAAAATCGTTTGGGTTTTTTTTTTTACATAATTTCTTTTTATAAAATCACGTTGTTTGGAAAAAAAAAAACAATATAAACCCACTTGCTTAGCCCATGACATGATGCTTGGGCTGGATCATTATCCGGGCCGGTCCTATAACAATTTCTACTGACGGAGTTGTATGTGCCCGACCACTTCAGCTCTTTCTAGCCGGGACTGGAAGGGAAGAGTGACATTCCAAAACATAAGCCAATCACTCACTCCCTCACTTTGCAGCTACTCTGTCGTAAGCCTCTCTCTCACCTTTCTTCTACTAATTGAGTTTTGTATGTTTGATGAGTTTATTGACATGAGTTTTGTCTCCTCTAAAACGGGTTTGCTTCATATTTTTGCTTACTGCTTGGATTTAGCTGCTTCTTTTGATTTTCTTTCTTCGGTTTCTGAAACTGATGTAGCCAGTGACTTAAAGGGTTTCCTTTCAACCTTATCTAGCAGAAAGGAAAATAATTTTTTTGTAAGGATTGATTTAGGGTGCTGTATAATTGATAAAGTTTTGATTTTTCAAAGAGAGGATTACAAAATCAACTTGTTAATTCAATTGTTTGTATGGGAAAGAGTGTTGATTTTGGCATTGGGTTTTATTGGTGATAAGCAGTCTTGTCTGTAACCGGGTAACCTAGGAAAAGTAGGTACACGCTCTATTTCAACTTTTGTGGCATTGATGCCTTATTCTTAAAAGAAGATGATTTTTTAAGAGTATTTGTAGTTACAAAGAAGTTTTTGTAGAGCTTGAGATTCTGCTTGAAGTAGTCATTGCTTAGAGGAATTTTAGGATGGAAGCTACTTGGCTCTTGCCAAAAGCAAACGAATGGTTAATCCATGTGTTTGCACAGCTGCTTTTAGATGAATTCAAGATCTTATTTTTGACGATTGTTGTCGTTATTCTTGCTTGTTATGCCTTTTTGGCTACACCTATTTAACTAGGTAGAGTAGGTAAAACTGTATTAGATGTTACGTGATACAAATTTCTTGATACTAAATGAGTTGGGTCTTTCCCGAAGTTCTTGTTGTTGCAAGGAAATATCAATCTCATTCAGCCTTCTTGTTGTTACAAGGGGATATAATTTCTCATTCATCCTGTAATAAAATTAATCTTTGTTGATTGAAACTTTGGGATGGATGTTGCTAGGCTCCAGAGTAAGATGTTTTGTGATACTAATCCATTTGCCATCACAGCCGCTTGTAGGTCGAGTAAAAAATCTTCTTTTCGATGAAGTGATATCTGTTTACCTTAATTGCATTTTTCATTTAAATTTCTGATTGGGGCGAGAGTGAAACTTGAGGGCAAAACTACCTTCTTCTTTGATTACAAGTATTGATTTGAGATTTGATGAATGGACTGGCTCTTGGAACTAACAGAGAGACTTCACTTCCTTTGTGGATGTTGCACAATTTTTTTCCAATCTCTTTTTTCATTGCTGTATCTTAGAGCAATGTATACATCCATTAAGCACCACATGTTTCTTATTTTGTGGCAGTAAGCTAGAGGACCTGAAGAATGGCAAGCAAAGCTGTGAAAACTGTGGCAAAAGCCGTTTCAGAGTACCAGTACCCATGGAAGGAGAAGTTGGCACAGCACAAGAATGAGCTGTCCAAAGGTGTGTGGGGTTACTGGAAGCTGGGGGCATGGACGCCGCTCCATATTAGTGGTCGTCGGCGGGCTAGACTTCGCAAGGAAGTCCTCCTCGCAGGAGAAGACTGGCCATATGATCCAGAAAGGAAGGAAATGAGAACCAAGATGAAAGGACACAAGTGTGATAGGATTGCTGCGGAGAGACGGGCGAATACTGCCAAGCTGATGGAGCAAATGCCAGAAATGTTGCTGGCATACAAGAAACGTAGGTGGGAGAAGAAGATGAAGGAAGAAGACAAAAATAAATAAATATTTTCCAATTCAATGCTGTTTCTTTTTTCAAGCTGCTTCTGTAGTAGCTGTTGTCAAGAGTTGCATTGATAGTAGGGTGTTTTCCCTCCCAGAAAGAATTTTTGTGTAAACTCTGGTTTGCTTCAACGTTTTTCCATGGTTTAAGGAAACTAAATATCCTGTTTTATCAGGATAAGTTGATGGAGTTTGTATTGAGTTCTCTCGTATTGAGTCCAATGTCCTGACCACTAGACCATGGAACCATTTGTCATGCGTGTGCACGCAAATACACACATATATGAACAAACACGCCACATGATCTGTACAGATATAGCAAACTAATACCGTTACACCTTACAACAGCGTTCACTGAGGCAGTCACCTGGATAAATTGATCTTTTGCTCTTAACCAAAAGAAAAGTATAGCCAGGGATTGTATTGGTGTGTGTTTGGTCACCTTACAGTTCAGACAACAATCGGTGTTTGGAGCCTGGAGCCTGGAGCCTGGAGCCTGGAGCCTGGACCAGGTCACCAGACCTACACTGCCATAAAACTAGGTTCTCCACTGTTTACTAGCATTCACTGTCTAAAATCTAAATGCAAGTGTCCATGTACTCTGTAATTTACACGGTTTTTGTTTTGTTTTTAACGAAGCAAGAGATCATGCAAATAATATTTACAGATTATTCGCCATTCTTTTAGCATAAAATTTACATTTTTTTTTTAAATATTTTTTTTTAAGATTATCATAAATATTTTTTTTATAAATTTAACCCGTCATTTATATATATATATATATATATATATATATATATATATTTCATGTAATTAAAATAGAACCAATTTATTTTACGAATTTAATTATATAACACGAGCCGCAATTTTTTCCCGTGCTTTTAAACATGTTTGCGACATGTAATATTATTATGAAAATCATGGCCCAGGTAGTAATATTGTGTTCTGCAATGGTAGTGATGTTGGGATGATGGAAAAGGAAATGTGCAACGAGGCCATTATGGTGCCAGTGAATTTAGTGGTGATAAGAAGGAGAAGGGCGGAGCTCAGGTTTCTCCTTTCAAACGTAAGCCTGGCCGACCAAAGGGTTCAACAAAGAAGAAGAAAGATCATCAAGGTGAAGAAAATCGCGCCCCAGGTGGTGATATTGTGATAGGCAATAGTAGGGATGTTGGGATGATTGAAAAGGAGAAGTCCAGTGAGGCCACTGGTTTCAATGGAGAAGGAAATGAGAATAACCCAGTAGAGGCTAAGCATATCCTTGGTGCTGGACAACGTTTTGACGGATCAGTTGGAAATTAATGAGATTGTTCAGCCAAAGGCAAAGCGGGGTCGACCAAACGGTTCAGGGAAGAAGCAAAAAGATGTTGCACCTGAAGTAAATCAGAGCTTGACTGGTGATTTTTTGGGCAATAATGATGCTGGCATCGGGGCTGTTACCCCTGTAGCATTGGAGAGTGAGAGAACTACTCTTGCAGGTGCGGAGGACGCCGTAACTCCTGCTGGTAACAAGGGTGGAACTGAGGCTGTTACACCAAAAAGGCGTGGGAGACCAAAGGGATCCAAAAAAGAAAAGAAAAGAAAAAGAAAAGAAAAGGGAACCATGGAGATGTTCCAGGTCAGAATCGAGAAATTACTGGTGAAACCAAAGGTTCTATTGTTAGTGGTTTATTGCCTACTAGACCAATGGGTTTGGAGAATGAGAGGACAACTCTCGCAGGTGCGCAGAGGACATATCAATGTGTTATTGATAGTGGCAACAAGACTACTGGTTCAATGCGTTTGAAAAATGACGGGGCAAGGGCAATGCTTGATGAGAATATTGGAAGCAATAATGAACTGAATAATGAAAAAACCCTAAGCATAATCAAGGTTGACTAAAGGACTAAGAAAATAAGCAGAAAGATCTTGCTGGTAATATCCAACAAAGATCCCGGTGACATCATGGGTAGCAATGAAGGGGCTGATGATGTACTTAGGTTTATGGGTTTGGAGAATGGGGCAACTTCTCCTTTTGATGGAGGCAGGGCATTGTGTAGTGAGACCACTAATAGTGGTGAAGAGAGGAACTCACTAATAAAGCCCGAGGACAAGCGCATCACAGTGAAGGGATTGAGGAACAACAAGCAAAAAAATCTTAATGTTGATAGCATGGACATTGCTGGTAATATTGTCAGGAGCTATGAAGGTGCGGGCAACAAAGCTAGGCTGATGGATTTAGGGAACGTGATAGCTGCTCTTTTGGGTGAAAGGATAAGAAATTTCCTAGTGAAGCCACCGGTGTTAGTGGAGAGGGGAAGAAAATTGTAAAGCCTAGGTTTGGCAGACCAAAAGGCTCGAAAAACAAGCCGATAGGTGATTGTCAGGAATTGCCTGGTGATGTTGTGGATAGAAACAAAAATGCTGACAACATAACTAGGCAGGTGATTTTAGAATTTAGATAATAGGATGGTGCTCCTTTACGTGAAGAAGAAAGGTTGTTGTTTATGGAGGTCACAGGCCATAGCGAAGAGGGGAATGGAATTAGAAAGCCTAGGCCACTTGGCCGACCAAAGAGCTCAGTGGAGAAGAAAAATCCTGCTGGTGGTTACCAGGAATTTCCTGGTGAAGTTATGAACGGTAATGATGGCAAGGATATTGTTAGTCTAATGGGTTCGGAAATAGGGTGACTGCTCTTTCAGCTGAAGAGGATCAGGTATTGCCTGGTAAGGCCACTGGCCATAGTGGAGAGGCAAATGATATCATACGGTCCAGGTGTGGCCGACCAAAGGGCTCGGTGTACAAGAAGAAAAATCTTGCAGGTGGCAATCAGGCTTTGCCTGGTGAGGTTATGCATGTCAATCATGGTGAGAATGCTGTTAGGTTGTTGGGTTTAGTAAATGCGGTAGCTGCTCTTTTCGAAGAAAAAGATAAAGCGTTGACTGGTGAGGCCACTGGCCGTAGTGGAGAGGGGATTGTTCCAAAACATAAGCCAGGCAATCCAAAGGGGGCAAAGAGCAAGAATACTCTTGCTGGTGGTAGTCAGGGATTGCCTGGCGAAACCTTGCATGCTAAAGATGCTGGTGAGAGAACACCGAGGCCAACTAGTACAGTAATGGGTTCAGAAAATAGGGTGACTGCTCTTTCAGGTGAAGAAGATCAGGTATTCCCTTTGAAGCCATGGCCACAGTGGAGAGGCGAATGATACCATAAAATCTAGGCGTGTCCGACCAAAGGTGATAACAAGAAGAAAAATCTTGCAGATGGTAACGAAGCATTGCCTGGTGAAGTTATGCATGGAAATGAATGTGAAAATGGTGAGGCCACTGTCCGTAGTGGAGAGGGGATTGTTCCAAAACACAAGCCATGCCATCCAAAGGGGTCAAAGAGCAAGAAAACTCTTGCAGGTACTAATCAAGGATTGCTTGGCTAAGCCATTTACGGTGATGATGCTGGTGAGAAAACAATGAGGCCAACTGGTATAAAGAATGAGAGGGCAGCTCATCAAACACAGACATGAGAGCCCAAAAGCATCATTTGTAAAGGGAAGTTCGCTGTATGCAAGTACTCTAATGCAGAAGATAACAATTTTCAATGCGTATTCTCGTGGTTGAACCGGACGCCCAGTGGGCCAATCTCCAAATCTATACCCTATCCTTGAATTTGAAGATTTTTCTTCTTTCTTTGTTAAGGTTGAAACTGTGGATTTTCTTGAAACTTTTGGTCTCACCAGATATTTCCTTAAAATTCTCTATTTCCTCTTTCAATTCCTTCATATTACTGCAAAAATTCTCCACCTATAATTCTCAATAAAAGTGAGAATAAAAATCTCCACCGAGACAAGATACCCAAAAAATCTAAGACATACCCATTTTAATTCACACCAAATTATCCACAACCCCTCTTTCAATTTCCAATCTTTACCACTCTACAAACCCTAATTCTCCCCTCCCTGTTTCCCTTAATTTCTCTCTTCTGCAACTAAATCCTCCAAAAATGCTTGATAATTTGAAAATCTAAAACATACACACTTCAATTCACACCCAATTATCCAACATCCATCAAATTTTCAATCCTGAGTCATGAACACTAAATCTTTTCCACTCTCTTTAGCTTAAATTTCCCTCACTTTCCTGGGAAAATTCGACCACCATGGCCGTTGCTGCAGTTAGAGGCAAACCCACCAAAGAAACTGCTTCTCAATTCAGATACTTTATGTTCAATTACATGCATGTGGGAAGTCGCTTGTCTAGTGCTAACTGTGCTAGCAAAACTACAAAATGGGATGACCATTTTGCAAATACTCCTCATCACTTCACTTCTTTCAAGCCTGTTTCGCTTTGCGGGGAGTTTGTTGAAAAGGGTACTCAATTGTTGGAAAATATGAGAAGTAGCGGTAATTCAAGTAAAGAATTTGATAGGAATTGGAGTCAGAAAGTGAGATATAATAGTGGTGATGGGCCTGGTTATGGCGACCCACCAGAGGTGTGGGAACCACCTGGTGATGGTGTTGCAAAATTAAAGGTGACTGATGGAGGAGTGAATTTTAAGGTAGGGAGTAGAGATGGGTCTGGTTCAAAGGATGGGTCTTGGGGTGGATCAAAGTTGGGGAGTAGCTTTCCAACGCCGAAGGACATTTGTAAGGCACTTGATAAGTTTGTCATTGGGCAACAGAGAGCTAAGAAGGTGGGGTTTCTTTATTGTGGTTTGGCGTTTGGCTACTTATTGTTTTTAGAGTGATTTTTGCTTTTAGATGCAATAGAAGTAGCTTACCAATCAGTGCCATCATAGTTTTGGTTATTGTGGCCAGCATTATAATTTGAATCAGTTTCAGAAGGAAGAGGCTGTCTTTAGATTGTCTAAATTGTTCATGGTTCTTGTTTTGAATGTAATATTTTGTTAAATTATTAGATGCTGAAGAATAACAAAACAATGGACATGCTTCATTGCTTTAATGGAAGTTTTTTATATGGCCTTTTATCGGAGGATGGCTATAAAAGCATAATTTTTCATAATTGTCGTATCTTTTTGAAGTGAAGAAAGGAAAACTGTCTTTATTTTTCATAGGAGTTTAGGTATGCAACCACACATGGACAGTGCTCTGTTTTGCTTGCTTGACACCTTGTTTCATTTTAGTATTGTCTATCTGCCTTTCTACTCATTTTTCTAATTTTGTATCGTGAACAGGTGCTCTCTGTTGCTGTTTACAATCACTACAAGAGGATCCATCTAGAGTCTGTTAAAAAATGGTCAGTTTTATTCCTTAGTAGTAAATGTTGCTCCATTGTTTTCTTCCTTTTCCATATGCATAAGTTGAAAAGAAAACCTATTGATCAGATGCCAGGCACTAATTGCCCATTCAAAAATGCAGTGGCTTTTGATTTACTAATAAGCAATTGAACACAAATCACAGTCATGCCATGGAACTTCATCTCTGACTGAATGTACTGGTGGTTCACCGTATTTATAGCTGCAAAAGTTTTTCTTTTGATGTCCTTTAAACCACATAATATTTTGGCCTTAGTTTCATACCTAGCTCTAGAGCTGGTGAATAGCATTGAACTGTAATTACAGCAGAGGTTTTTTATTCGATATGAAAGTACACCCTTTTTCTTTCCTTTTCCATTTCATGTTCTTTTTTTCTTGGATTTCCTGCTGATAAGGTTAATATCATAGTGTGCATGCAAACTACTACAGTATTCAACTTGTGTTATTAATATTATCGATTGAGTGACTTTCTTTTGGTACCTTTTCTTGTCTTTCTTCCTTTCTATTCACTCAAATGAAGTGGCATTGGTGAATCCTTTCTTCCCTTTCCCAGTCACAGTAATGGTTTGTCTGTACTTCCCTTGTCCATTGGGCATGGAATGCACCGTACCCTTCACCATAAAATAAGCTAGCAAACTTGATTATCCTCTTTGGGGACATTGTTTTGTTCCTCAGAGGTTGCTGGAAAGTCTACTGGATCATGGGGTCAATATTCGATAGCTAGTTCATGTTTTGTCCAGACATGAGTTGCAATGCTGTTATTCATTATGCTTATTGTGAGAGTTGTCTGTTTTAACATGCTTAGTACAACTTGGGAAGCTAGGTGCAATGCAGATTCAGGCAATGAAAAAGCAGAAACCATGGACGAGGAGGAAGTTGAACTTGAGAAAAGTAACATTCTTCTAATGGGTCCAACAGGTTCAGGTAATTTGTTGTTGTCCTTATTCTGATTGTTCGATGATGTAGTTACTTTTAAATGGTACTAGTAACAAGGTCCCAAGAATAACCTAGCTCTCTAGAGTTGTCCTTACGCTATGATATTTTTTTTTCAGCGTTCTTCTTTAGATGCTTCTTCTGTTAATATGCTGTATTGAATTGACTGATAATCTGTTACAGATGTTGGTCCCTCATGCATGGATAAAGGTCCCTAGTTGTTGATGATTTTGTTTTGATAGAATAGCTAGTGATGATTAGTCTGGTCATGGAACCTTGTGTCAAAGTTTTACTTGTGCTCTCTTTGTGATGTTTTAATTTTTATTTCAATTTACGCCAAAGATTTGACTGTGGACATTAGAAAAAATTGATGCTTCTATGGTCTCTTTCCCCACTCCTCTCTTATTGCAGAAGAATTAGTACTGCTTCCTTCAACGTTCTTTTGGTCTTTTTTCATCCTAAATATAAATTGTGGTGTGGAATAGAATTTCTGTTAAATTGATTGTTTTAGAAACTGTTAGTTACTGTTCTCACTTCACTGTTTCTTATATCATTTCAAGGACAGGGAAGACATTACTTGCCAAAACCTTGGCGCGGTTCGTGAATGTTCCTTTTGTTATTGCAGATGCAACTACTTTGACTCAGGCAAGTTGGTGATTTTCATTACTTTATTGTTGTTGACCTATTATGAACTTTATCGCTTATTGTTTTCTCTCACCTTCAATTGGATTTTCTTTAAAATTTATTTCATTTACCCAACTAGCATCTAGATTAGTCGTGTACTGCTGTGTATTTTGCCTCGGCATTTACTTCTATGGATTGGTGAAGATGCAAAAAATCACGTTGATATTGATGGTTTGAAATCAAATGGCCACGTTTCTTGAAGGGGACAAACATGATCATATTGCTTTTGCATCTGAAATAAGATGTTTGCACTTGGGTTTCTCTTCTTAGATCCCCCCCCCCCCTCCCCTCTTCCTTTTTTTAAGAAAAAATAAATTGGAATATGATTAATTGATATGTTTTATTACTGCAATTCTTCGGTATTGTACATGAATATTGGTTGCTGATGTATGCATGTTAGAAAATCTTGTCAGGGAAGCTGATTTTAAGTTACCATGAAATTCTATGTGCAGGCAGGATATGTCGGGGAAGATGTGGAGTCGATGTTATACAAACTACTGACAGTGAGTTCTTACAAATCTTACTTATATTCTGCTTCAGGCACTTTTCTACATGGGAAAAGCTCTTACTCTTCTCCGTGATATATGGTCCCGTGCTATTTTAATTGTCATTCATTAACTTGTTGCTTCATAGCTTGTCTTAGATTCTTAGCCTATTCTCTCAAAACTTGTGAACTGGTATCTTATGTTTTCCTGATTTAGTGTGGATATATGATAAGCTGTTGTGGTATATGGTTTTGGTTTTGCCTGAGACTGAGACTGAGTTTATTTTCATATATTAACTGGTTTTTTTCTTCATAGGGAGAGGGAAAAATTGAGCAGTCTTCATATGAGCAATCATTTCATTGTTTATGGTCCTTAGATCCCTGGCAACTAAAAATTCTGCTCAGAACTTACACATACACATTAGGATATAGTTGACATGTGATAATTGTAAACTCTTTTTGCTTGGCTTGTTCAAATTTTCAGTGGGGCCACTGTACCAATTATCATGGCTCTGCTGCACAAGTTGGACACTGAATTAATATCTTGCCTATTGTGAATGAACAAGCCTAAATTTTTCCTTTCTTTTCTTTGTATCTCAGGCTGCTGACTATAACGTGGCAGCTGCTCAGCAAGGCATCATTTACATTGATGAAGTTGACAAGATCACAAAAAAGGTTATGTCCGCCATTTTACCATCACTACTTTCATCTTTATTTCTTTTCTTAAAAAATTGCATTCCCCTTCTAACATTATCTCTACATCTCCTGTGTTTTCAATATGCAGGCTGAGAGTGTTAACATTAGTAGAGATGTGTCGGGGGAGGGTGTACAGCAAGCATTATTGAAAATGCTTGAAGGAACAGTAAGTGCTGCCAAAAGTTGCTGGAGAAGAATGATTATGAATTACTTCATATCTCTGCTGGCTCAATTCTATTACCATTGCTACTGACATAGCTAGATGATCCATCTGTACCCTTAGTTATGTACGGAAAGATTAGCTTATTGAATTGTTAACTTCTATTTGGTTATTTTTTTCCAGTCATATGTTTATAGCCATGTTTTTTTTTTCCTGATCTAGGTAGTCAATGTTCCAGATAAGGAAGCTCGAAAGCATCCTAGGGGAGACAATATTCAGGTAGATACTATGTGGTTTGTAACAAATGCTTCTGACTGGTTTGCAAATTATCCACGTAATAATATCCATGGACATGTTTTGCTATTCTTAAAACTTCCTGACAACTATAGACACGGTCAAGTCTTCATGTGACTGTGAAAAGTCAGCTGCTGCAATAGCATTTTTTCTTAATCTCTTATGATCAATTTTTTTAATAGATCAACACAAAGGATATTCTTTTCATACGTGGGGGTGCCTTTATTGATTTGGAGAAGACCATTTCTGAAAGGTTTTACATACATACATCCTCTCGCCCTCTCTCTCTCTTCATGTGGTAAAATATGAATCCTTTTTTCATATTCAGGTAGCATCCTAGGGGAGACAATATTCAGGTAGATACTATGTGGTTTGTAACAAATGCTTCTGACTGGTTTGCAAATTATCCACGTAATAATATCCATGGACATGTTTTGCTATTCTTAAAACTTCCTGA
>Ga0325411_1004056_pt1 | contig 16482 bp, 18 predicted proteins | sample PopdelMetagenome_13_FD_206181 | JGI IMG/M metagenome (GOLD analysis project Ga0325411, IMG submission 206181) | Populus deltoides microbial communities from Bellville, Georgia, United States - Xylem-PdIQD-R4 | ecosystem: Host-associated > Plants > Phyllosphere > Stem > Wood/Secondary xylem...
TAACTAACTAACTAAAGCTGGGAAAAAGTATTGAATAATAGAAAACAAAGAATATAACGAGAGTTATCATTTTCTCTTTTCTCTCAATCAGTTTCTCTGCATTTATAATAACATATACAAGTTAACAGCTATTACTTTCATTGCAAGAACAGTCACGAGCTAAGCAAAAAGAATTACAGATGGAAGAATTAATATGTTCATGAAACAAACTTATCAAACTCATATATATAGTGTTAATGTTGCTGTCATGTAACAATTAATATTGTTGCTGAAAACATGAAAACAAAAAAGACTAAATGCATTAAATCAGTAGCAACAATGGCAAAGGTTACCTCTCTATGGTGTTTATGAGTTCGTCAGAGTCCGCCTACTTGGTGACTTCAATGTGTTGGTGGGAAAAATTATTGGTGGTGGCTTTGAAACACTCAAAGGGGATAAAACACATGGTTTTATTTCAACAACAAAAAACTTACACAATAAATACAAACTCTTAATACACGCCCTCTCTCTTTCTCTCTAGTGTTTCTTTCTTTTCTTTCCACACATGATAACATAAACTTAGTTGTCTATTTATACACAAAATGAAAGTAAGAAAAATCTTTAGTTGGCGGTGGTGTGAATGCAGCTGGCGGCTGGTGGCTGGCGGTTTGAGAAGTCGTTGGCGGTGAATGTAGAAGTCGCTGGCGGTGAATGCAGGTGGTGGTTGCCATCTTTGACTTTCTTGGATTGAGTTTAATGCAACAAACCCCCCTTTAAACTCAATCGAGGGATGTCATGCCAAGCATGAACTTCAATCTGATAAATATTTCCCCCTTCAATGGCTTTGTAAAGATATCTGCAACTTGATCATTTGTCTTGCAGGATATCAGTTCAACTTCTTTGTTCTTCACATGCTCTCGGATAAAGTGATGACGTGTATCAATGTGTTTACTTCTTTTATGATACACTGGATTCTTGGCTAATGCAATCGCTGATTGATTATCAATATAAATCTTTGTAGGATTTTCTTGAGGAAATCCCAAGTGCTTCAGCATATTCCTTAACCATATTAAATGACATACAGCTGAGTTAGCAGCAACATACTCAGCTTCACAGCTTGATAACGTTACTATCGATTGCTTCTTAGATGACCATGTGAAAGATGTATCTCCCATGAAAAAGACAAATCCTGTTGTGCTTTTCCTTTCATCCAGATCTCTACCCCAATCACTATTCGAGTAGCCAACAAGATTAAAGTTTTTACTTGAGGTATAAAACATACCTTCATTTATTGTGCCTTTGATGTAGCGATGAATTCTCTTGGCTGCATTCAAGTGAGATTGGTCTGGTGTCTCTATATATCTGCTAATAAGTCCAACTCCTTAGAGTATATCCGGTCTGGTACATGTCAAGTACCTTAAGCTTCCTACTAAGCTTTTGAAGAAGTTGGATCAACATTTCCAACTTTACTCTTCTTCAATTCCAGTTCATTTTCAACTGGAGTTGATACCGGATTGTAGCTTTCCATCTTGAATCTTTCAAGAATATCTTTGGCATAATTGCTTTGGGATACAAAAATCCCTTCTTTCTGCATCACTTCTAAGCCAAGAAAATGTACCATTAGACCGATGTTTGTCATCTCAAACTCTTGTACCATGCTTTTCTTGAAGTCTTCAAACATGGTAGGATTGTTGCCAGTGAATATCAAATCATCAACATATAGGCACGCAAATAATATGTTGCCATCTGCTTCTTTCTTCACATATATTGTGTGTTCGTATGGACATTTTTCAAATCTATTATCTTGAAAATACCTGTCAATTTTTGTATTCCATGCACGCGGAGCTTGCTTCAAACCGTAGAGAGCTTTCTTCAACTTGTATACTTTGCTTTTATTTTCTGCTTTAATGTATCCAAGTGGTTGTTCAACATAGATCTCTTCTTCTAGGAAGCCATTCAGAAATGCTGACTTCACATCGAGTTGATAGATTTTCCATCTATGTTGTGCAGCTAGTGAGATCATCAGTCTGATTGTCTCTAGCCAGGCTACTGGAGCAAATACTTCTCCATAGTCAATGCCTTCTCTCTGTTTATAGCCTTTTGCCACTAATCTTGCTTTGTATCTTTGTACTTCTCCTTTTGCATTCTTCTTTGTCTTGTAGACCCATTTGACACATATTGCTTTCTTGTTTTCTAGTAGATTAGTCAGCTTCCAGGTATCATTCTTCTCAATGGTATGTATTTCTTCATCCATTGCATCTATCCACTTCTCTTCTGTGACAGTTTTATTGAAGATAAGTGGGTCATTATCTGCAAAGAAACAAAATAGAGTTGTATATTCTATGACTTGAGTGGCATCGTACAACTCTTCTAGATTTCTCATCCTTCTTGGTCCTTCTGATGAGGATGCTGATAGCGGTGTTGATGATGATTCTGGTGTGTTTTTCCTGTTGAATATAAGGGATCTGTGTACCGGACTTTATGGCTCATTTGCTGGTAAAATTGAACCTTCTGCAAGTACTGTTGGTACTTCCTCTTCTTCTTCAAGGATCAAATCAATGATGATCCATTTGACTGCTTCTTAATCATCATTTCATTGCCAAGTTTTATCTTCTTCAAAGATAACATTTCTACTCATAATTACCTTCTTTGTGATGGGATTATACAACTTGTATCCCATCCTTCTATCACCATATCCGACAAAGATGCATTTCTCGCTTTTATCATCGAGTTTGGTCCTTCTTGCATCTGAGATCTTTGCATATGCCACATAACCAAAGACTCAAAGATGAGTAACACTTGGTTTGTAACCACTCCATGCTTCTTCTGGAGTAAAAGCTTCCAAACTTCTGGTTGGGCAGCGATTCAGTAGATACACTGCACATGATACAACTTCAGCCCAATATTGTTTGGGCAGCTTCTTTGCTTTGAGTAGACTTTTTGCCATGTCAAGAATCGTTCGATTCTTTCTCTCAGCTACACCATTCAGCTGTAGTGTATAAGCTGGTGTTGTCTAATGTCTGATGCCTTGTTGTGTACAAAAGGCTTCAAAATCATTTGAAGTGTATTCTCCACCTTGATCAGATCTCACAGTTCTGATTTTATAGCCACTTTACTTCTCAACAATTGCTTTAAAATCTTTAAAACAATTCAACACTTCTGACTTCCTCTTCAAAAAGTATATCCATGTCTTTCTGCTAAAGTACCTATTTTGTCCAATTGATATAGACTTTATGGGACCACACACGTCTGTGTGCACTAACTCCAGTGGCTTATTTGCTTTCCAGTTGACTTCTTTGGCAAAACTGGATCTGTGATGTTTGCTGAGGACACAACTCTCACAGACTTCATCTGGATGATCAATGTGGGGCATACCTTTGACCATTTTCTTACTTGCTAGCATTTTTAGACTTGTGAAATTCAGATTTCCAAGCCTTAGATGCCAGAGCCACTCTTTATTGTTGGTGATGGCATTCAAACACTTTGCTGCATCATATTGGATGTTTAAAGGAAACATCCTATTCTTGGACATCTTCACATAGGCAATTAATCTCCCATTGTAGTCTTTGACTGTCAGATGACAATTCTTCGTGTAAAAAGTATAACCTTTCTCTATAAGTTGATCTATACTCAACATGTTATGCGTTATGGCTAGAACATAGTAAACATCTGCAATGTAGCTATGATCACCATTCTTCAACTTGATTGGGATGTTGCCTTTACCTTTTACTGGAACTTTTGAGGTATCTCCAAAGGTGACTAGACCTTGTATGGTCTCATCTAGATCAACAAATAGATCTTGTTGGCCACACATATGATTGATGGCTCCAGAATCTAAGTACCAAATATTCTTTTGATTCTCGTTAAGTCCTTATTGGACAAATAATGCAGCTTATCCTCTGATGATGGCATCCTCCTCTGCATAGTTGGCTTGTTCACGTACCTCTAATGGAGCTTTCCTTCGACATTCAGTGCTATAGTGCCCAAATTGATTGCAACTATAACACTGAATATTTCTCTTGTCACGGTTATTGTAACCGCCTCCTCTTCCTCTAGGAGTAAATGCTTGTTATCCCCGGCCTCCTCTGGTGGTGTTTCTACCTCCTCTTCCTCTAAATCCTGTATTCCGAGATCCTCTTCCTTGAAATTGTTGAAATCCTCCTCGTCTTTGTTGACTTCTTCCTTGAGTGGTATATCCAGTTCTTGAAGTCTCCCGTTTCTCATATTTGTCTTTGAGAGATAAATTTGATTGTAAGGCATGCTCAATTGTCTTATCTCCATTTCTTTTCATAATCTTTTGCTCATGAACTTGCAAAGAACTCATAAGCTCATCCACCATCAACTTGTCCACTTCTTTGGACTCTTCAATAGCGACAACAACAAAATTAAATTTTAGATCTAGGGATCTCAAAATTTTCTCAGTAATTCAAGCATCTGTAAAGGCTTCTCTATTTCTTCTCATCTGATTGACTATCACCATAATTCTTGTGTGATAAATAGATTCCGAGGACTTCATTTGTAATAATTCAAATTCACCTCGCAAAGATTGGAGATGAATCTTCTTGATTCTGTCAGTACCTTTGTATTTTTGTTGGAGAGCCTCCCATATCTCTTTTGATGTTTCTGCGAAAGCAATAATTTCAAATATGGCTTCATCAAGACCTTGATAGATGATGGTCTTTGCTTTGTTGTCTTTCTTTCTATTGGCTTTGAGGACTTACTTCTCGGCTTCTTGTAGAGCATCTTCTACTTCTTTGGACTCAGGTTTGTTATAACCATATTGTACAATCTCTATACACTCTTGTGAACCAAGAAATGCCTTCAATTTGATACACCAACTATCATAGTTGTCTTTGGTTAGCTTCGGGATGAGTGTTTGTGCATTTTCTGTAGTCATTTTGCTCTTTGAATGACTATATCACCTTCTGGTAGTTGAATTTGGCAAAACGAACACTGTAAATAGATTCGGAATGCTCAAAACAGTAGGGAATCAGTCTGACTTTGTTGAAAATGGGTCAGAAATGGGGTGAACCGGTCCAAAAACCAATTTTGTACGTCGGGCAGTTTGCTGGGGTTGAACCAAGAATATTCTGGGGAATATTCTCTTGACTCGGCTAACGGCGGCTTAGGCGGCTCGGCGCGGCTCGAATATGGCGCGCGTGTGGCTCAGTCGTCGTCTACCTCTGGACCCGTGGGCTACAGTGACCAAAGTTTCAGAAGGCGCGTGTGGGCTACCTCTTGCTCTGATGAAGATGATTTTTGCACCAGTGAGTTCATATGGATGAACCCTACACCGTGGAATGATTAAAATGTGTTTTTGACAACTTTGAAAATTTGGGTATATCCCAAAACTCTTCTGTTTTCTGACGAACGGGGCTCTGATACCAATTGTTGGTGGCAGAAACCACTGATGGTGGCTTTGAAACACTCAAAGGGGATAAAACACACGGTTTTATTTCAACAACAAAAAACTTACACAATAAATACAAACTCTTAATACACACCCTCTCTCTTTCTCTCTAGTGTTTTTTTCTTTTCTTTCCACACATGATAACATAAACTTAGCTGTCTATTTATACACAAAATAAAAGTAAGAAAAATCTTTAGTTGGCGGTGGTGTGAATGCAGTTGGCGGCTGGCGGTTTGAGAAGTCGTTGGCGGTGAATGTAGAAGTCATTGGCGATGAATGCAGGTGGTGGTTGCCGTCTTTGACTTTCTTGGATTGAGTTTAATGCAACAAAATGATCAAATTGCAGCAATCGGAAAGGTTAGCTGATGAGTAAGGTACTGAGGACTGAAGCTTAGAAGAGGTAATATTTCATATTACTAGCGATGTTATAATTGTTAAAGTTAAAAGGTTAGCATAGTTATGAGTGGTAATTTCGTGGTAATTTCCTTAGCCGCATCAGAATCAAATGGCATGATTTTCCACACGGCAAATTAAGAAGACCCTGGCTGACCCTCACACACCCTCCATCTCTCAGGGGACCTTGCTTCCTTTTTTAAATAAAAAATAAAAAATAAAGGGATGATATGTTGCAGATCTTCTTCTTCTTCTTCTTCTTCTTCTTCTTCTTAATATAATGGACTATGTGTAATCCACTAGAATAATTTTTTATTATTTTTAGTGACCGAAAAAACGATATCATTATGTGTGTAATACACATAATGATAAAGTTAAACGATATCACAAGAATAATTTAATATAAGGGATGATATGTCGCAGATCTTCTTCCTTTTCTTTTAATATAATGGACTACGTGTGTAATACTACACTAGAATTATTCTTCAATTTGTTTTTAATTTAAAAATACTAAAATAATATCTTAAAAACTTCAATAAACACATTTTCAACTATTAAACACCTCCTAGTCACTCTAACACGCTTCATTTTTCTGGAAAATTGGTTGAAACACAGAGACTGCTTTGCTTGAAGTACTGGAGCTAGGGCTTTGATGACATAACGCCATGATCATCACCAATCAAGTGAAATAATGGAGGAGGGCATCTCTTGGCTTTCTTTTGATGCATCTTCTTGCCAATTGTGTGGGCATTGGCAGTGGCAAGAAAAGATTGAAAGCAATGTCAGATTCGCACCAAGCTCTCAATCTGCGTTGACACCTCATCTGTGAAATGAAAAGTCGCTATACTGGAAGTCTATAGCTGATTAATTGGGATTCTCTTGATTTTATGCCAAATGTTCTGAAAAGAAAATGATAGGCAATCTGCTTGACTATGTTTGCTTGAACATAACACCAGCTAGGGTTTGTGAGCCGGGAGATTTACCCACCCTTCTTTTTTATTGTTGGCTTTAAACGAGAAATAATGCAGCATTAAAACCTAAGAAAAAACAATTCCTAAGTCTTATCTTATATATATATATATATATATATATATAACTCGATCCGTATATAGAAGAATAAATTAAAACATTTTTGAGGACAAAATATATATATATATAGATCCGTATATAGAAGAATAAATTAAACTCGATCCGTATATAGAAGAATAAATTAAAACATTTTTGAGGACAAAAACTGACTTGCATTCAGTTGCATTTCCACCATGCATTTCATTTTTTTTTAAAAAAAGAGTGGTACACTTATAATAAAATTAATAATTTATAAATATATATTCACATGTTTCTTAATTTTTTATATAAAATATTAAAATTTAAAAAAAAATTAAAAAATTTCTAGGTTGATTTGAATTGATCAACCCATGTAAGCCGAGACCCGATTTCTTGATTGGATCAACCCCATGTTAGGTCTGATAACTATAATTTCAACTTGCGAAAGAAGTAATTTGCATCTCCTTTAAAAACCAGATTAAAAAGATCTAAAATTCAATGAAAAACCAATGTAGCTCCAAACTCATGAACATTATTCACTGGAATACTACAATGATGTTTTTTACCCTCTACCAGACAAATTTAGCAATGGCTTCCATAAGCATTAGTTTTTCTACATAGCCCCTTTGTCATTTTTTAAATTGACTAAGGATAAATAATTTTTTTTATATTAATTACACAGTGAAACAACTAAAATATTTTTTAGAGGCAGATAATCTAAACCTGACACAAAAGAGGTATTTTCATATTTTTAAAATGGTTTTTTTCATTATTATAATTTAAACTAAGGAGCAATTTGTCATCTGACTAAATATAAAAAATAATAAACAATTAAAATACACGGTGAAATGAACGAAATACATTTAAATAAAAATATTTAATCATAAAGACAAGGAGTGTTCTAGTCTTTTCACTATGATTTGTTTTTGTAATTATCAAGTCTGCTTGGAAAAAGTTTGTATTTGACTAAATAAAAAAAAGATGAGCAGGAGTGTATGACATCTAAGAGAGAGTGGGAGGCGCCCGAGCTCTTTGAGCAGTGCCTTTTGATATCTAAAAATATTCTTATATCGTGTTGTTGAGAGTATCATCATGTTTTTTTTTATTTGTTTGACGTGTGTTTATAGTATGTATTTATTTTATTATTTTTTTTCTTTCTAAAAATTTATAATTTAATTTTTTTATTGATGATATTTCAATTTCAATTTAGTAAACTTGGCCCGGCTAAACCGAACTGCTCTTCAATCATTTTGCCCCAAACACACAACTCTCCGATCAAACTCACTCAAAGTCACAGCCTTGACTTGGTATCTGCAAATTCCTTGCACCTGCCCACATCACAATGTATTATTACGAACTCCAAAAAGTCACTATGGCGTCACACACCACCTACTAGTGCTACGGTGCTCATCTAATTCTCTATTACGGTGCCCAACCTCCTAAATTTATCTCTTAAATTGCAAGTGCAATGCCTACTTTTCTCTTCAATGGCTATCACCTGCCTCTCAGGCAACACCAATGGTAAGTACAATGCCTACCGTATCTAGTGTGGCACTTGCATTCAAACACCAAGATAATTGTTCTCCTCCACTCTTTTTATCTTGCTGGGGAAAAGATTGGGGAGCCCCTGTTTTCTGCCAGAAGAAGCGGGAGCTTGCTTCTTTTAAGACTCCAACTGGCACAGCAACTCCATCGGCCCTAAAAAAAGAACAATAGGAAAGCAGCCATCTTTTTTTTATCCTGGCCTAAAAGATTCCTGCTTCAGTGGTACTAGCGGGAAAGAAGACTCGGACAATGCAAAGGAATAGATAAAGGAACGGGAAAGCAAGAATAGGCTGACATCATCATTTTTTGGATTCGCTACATGAATTAGGTCAGTGAGGGGGAGATCCGACTCAGACAGAAGGGGGAATAATTTTCAACTAAATGATGCTTTTGAATAAAAATACCCTCTTAACTTTTGATTATGTTATTGAGAGCATTGTAATTAAAATAATAAATATTTTTTATTTTTTAAAAAATTATTTTTAATATTAGAACATTAAAACAATTCAAAAATACTAAAAGATATAATTTAAAATAAAAACAAATTAAATTTTAATAAAAATAAATTTAAAATTCACTCTTAAACACCCCTGTATGGCAAGATAAAATCACAATAGTTCTCCGCTTGGGTGTCTAGTTGGCGGACCCCACACTTGCTCACATGACAATAATGCGAGGGGTTGTTGTCCATATCTTCCACGGAGAATTCAACTGAGACTTCACTTAATTTACCATACCAAAAATCTTTTGTAGCATTCAAACAAGGATCATATCCAAGAAATAGGTGATCTGAATGGATAGATCGTTTGTGCAATGAGCCATAGCAACTGGCAAAGTAGCAATGGCGAACGCAGGGATCAGCATGGTCATTCTTGAAATGGTAAGTACATTTAACTTGGAATCCACCAGAGTCATCATAAGATGGTTCGAATGCAACAACAGTGCACAGCATGAAACCCAATAACTCACTACTAGCGCAATGTGAAGGCAGCTTAATTGTCACAGAAGCTGCTGAATTCTGCTGCACAAAACCACGCTGGAACTTTACATCCAGGGAAGCAAAAACTAGATACCCCAGCAGCTACTGATGAAATCTGCACCATGAAAAATATACTCGACTATACATCCATTAAAACACGAGAGGAGATTATAAGACTGGATTGAATGAGTGTGTGTGTGTGTGTGTGAGAGAGAGAGAGAGAGAGAGAGAGACCTCACTGTAAAGTCTTATGGCATATAGCTGAATTTTCAAGAGAGCGTATGCCATGATGTTGTTGCATGCAGTCTCATACAACTTGAGACAATTAGTAAAAATGAATTCAAAAATGTTTCCATCAACTATAGTTGATGAGCTTGGGACTGTGCTCAGAGATGTGCACCTGTGTGCATCTAGTTTTGCAAGCTGTGGTGGAAGTTTTTGTAGTGACCTAAGCCTCCTGCAATAGCGTAAGCCAAGATGTTGCAGCTCATAGAGTTCACTGATATTTTTAGGCAGTATAACAAAGTTGTTTCCACTCAGATCCAATGCTTCCAGTGAGGTTAAGCAGCCAAGACTTTTAGGCACTTCCAGTATTCCTCAACCACTGAGGTTTAGCTTGCGCAAATATTTCAAATCCACATCCTGCTCAAGCAATCGCAACTCACCAAGATATTTTCCTTCCAAATATATACAATTTCCCAATTCTAAGCAACAAAGCCCCTTCAGATTTCTAATTGGTGAGGGTAATTTTTGTATTCCTGTTCTGTCCAAGTAAAGATATCTCAAAGATTCCATTGTCTCCAAAATTCCCGGGAATCTCTGAAAGTGAGAGCAACCTGAGAGGTTGAGCTTTTGCAGAGATTTCAACTTGCAGATACTCCCAGGAAGAATCTCAAATTTTGTACAGTTTCGTAGATGCAATTCAACAAGTTTGTAAAAACACCCGATTGACGATGGAATCTCTTCTATTGTTGTCCCATCCAGATACAGCTCTTTTATATTACACGAAACATTTGGAAACTCTGTGATACTGGAGCAGCCAGAGAGATTAAGCTTCTCAAGATATGCCAACTCATAAATGGTACTTGGAAGATTCTTGAGCCTTCCACAGTTGGACAGATCCAAAGAAGAGAATCTCCAGAGATGACCAACAGAAGATGGAAATTCTTCTACTGCAGTTCCACTCAAGTATAAATACCTTGTATTCCCTGGTATGCTCGGAAACTTGGTGACATTTGAGCAGCCAGAGACATCAACTATAACAATAGACTTCAACAAACAAATACTGTCTGGAAGATTCCCAAGTTGTTTACAGTCCCTCAAATTCAAAGCAACGAGTCTACTCAGATGTCCAGTAGATTGGGGAAGTTCTTTGATTGCAGTCTCATTGAAATTCAAATACATCACATGCTCTGTAGTCTCTGGGTACATCTTGAGATTTGAGCAGCCAGAGAGGTTAAGAGCCTTGAGATATTTCGATTTGATGATTCTTGGAAGACTCAAAAGGCTTGTGCAGCTTCTCAGATCCAAATCAACAAGCTTCTCTAGAAATTGAATAGATGGTTACAAACCTTCACTCCAGAATTTAAAGATTTTTGGTTGCTTATGTTTCACCTATGTTCCTCAGGTAAGAAGAGATAAACTTGATAGAAAGAGCTGGCATCTTTGTCGGCTACAGCAATGTTACAAAAGGCTACAGAGTTTTACAACTTCAGATTTTTTGTCAAAACTTGATTGACATCCCTAGGACTCCATAATCTACTACGTTTTCCCAGTTCTTTTATGGATTCTTGTCGGACAATTTCAAAAGCCATTTCTTGCACCAGATCATGCATTTCGAGCTTTCCATTTGAAATAGTAATGAGGCACCTTTCAGCAAGAAAAAAAACTCCAATATTTGTTGAGAAACCACAACCATCCAGTATTCTCTTCACGTAATCAATTTGCTTCCCTTTAAAGAAACACGCAATATCAAGAAATATGTTCTTCTCTTCATCACCAAGTAAATTTTCAGCTGAGGATTTCTTTCAAGTTTATTCAATGCATTTTCCCAGTCCTCTTTCCTTTTGTCAAATAGAAAGGTACCCAAAACTTCAAGAGCCAATGGGTTGCCTTTAGCATAATTTACCGCCCTGATTGAAGACAGACAGACTGAAGAGTTGACGAGCTTCACTGCAATTTAATTCCTCAACCTCGTATATTTCATCAGCCACATTCTTAAGCACTTGTCTATCTCTGGACGTTACAAGAATTCTACTTCCTGGACCAAACATATCATGCCTTTCAATTAAACGTTCCACTTGTTCTACATCATTCACATCATCTAGAACAGTTAAGACTTTTTTGTGCCGGATCCTTTCCTTGATTAAGTGGATCCCATGCGTGGGAATGTCAATACGTAGATTTTCCTGCTCTAATACTCGGGAAAGGAATTCCTCTCGCAAGCGAATCAAGCCACCACATTCTTCCGATTTCTCTCTTACATTGGTAATAAAACAGCAGCTTTCATATTGACTTGAAATACTGTTGAAAACAGCTTCAGCAATGGTTGTCTTACCTATACCACCCATGCCCCATATTCCGATTATGCGAGCTTCAGATGATCTAATGCATAAAAGTGTTTTGAGTCGTTCAATGCGTGAATCTATCCCAACTAGGCCCTTAGAGTCACCTAATGATGTGTGGTTTCAATTTTTTCAAAATGAATTGCACAATTTCACTTACAAGTTTGGACTCAGGCCTACCAAATACAAGGAACAAGCGTTAGTAAAACAAAAGTTATCCAAAAAACAAAGTAAATAGAATAATGAAGATAGTGCAGTATCTTTTTATTTTTTATTTTTATTTTTTTGTTAAGAGTTCATTTGGAATTTTTTTGATCATCACGCTTGTAGCAACTAACTCAAATTTCTTAAATTTATAATGTTTCTTGAAATTCACCAGTGCATAGCATTTTTAAGGCTCATTTAGAAGTCCCAGGAACATATACAATTTAAAAGTCATAATTTTGCACAAGCAAACCCACAAGAAGTTCCTCACAGTAATAGTCTATCTGTGGATTCAAATTAACATGGGAATCAGTTTTAAAAGCTCAAACTGAGATATTATAACCTTTAAGTGAAATAAAGTTATGCTTTTTAAAGTTATTATCCTGAACTGGAAAACATAAACTAATTAAATTGCTAAAGAACATGTCAAAGGACTGCCCCTTTTAAGCGACTATATTAAATGACCATTTCATGATGAGCAAGTATAATTTGGTTTGCATACTGAATAATGCTAGAAATACTTAATTCTGTAATATCTGATATAATTGATGTGTTACCTCAAAAAGGATCGAGTACTTCACCTAACTAAACAATGTACTAAGCTAGTAATTCGATAATTGCCAAGTGTTGATTCTTAAAAAACTTTTATTAGTAAAGAACAATGGCAGATTCTATTACCGTGTCCATAAACATCTAGCCCCTTTGTCTAATTAGTGTTTTGAAATTTAATGTGGAACAGTAATTCCATCATTTCCAAGGCAGCTAAAAATAAAGAAACTTTATTGTGCATTCTTTCGAAAATCTTAAAAGTGCAAAGTAAGGGAACTTTATTGTTCTTATTTATTTTCCAACCCTTAGCTAGTTCCATACCCATTGGAAATCAGCCTTTTTAGCATTATGCATAATTTTAGCTATGTTAGGAAACGGGCATGCTAAAAATGGCACAAATAATACTTATATTCATGTATTCTTAGTGAAACCTGCAAATGGTATAGAATAGAGAGAAAAGGTTACCTAGTGACTTGTGAATCCCATCCAGAAATAATGGCCGCATTTGTCAAGTCAGCTCTCCAGCTTGAAACCTTGTCCATCTTCCATTTAAAATTTCTTTCAAGTTTAGCAAATGCATTTCCAAAACTCCCTCTCTGTTCATCTACATCAGATGGGTCTACATGATAAAAAAAAAACCTGGTAAAACAATCTGCCCACAAGTTCTCTTGCATTCTAGTATCTTCACCAGTTCATCCACACACCACGGAGAAGATGCATAGTTTTTTGAGAATATCACTACTGAAATTCTTGAATCTTCAATTGTTCTCAACAGTGTAGGTTCAATTTCTTCATCCCTTTCAAGATCATTATCTATGAAAGTCTTGATTTGTTTATGACATAAGGCATCATAGAGATGGCTGGTAAAATTGTCACGAGTATCCTTGCCTCTAAAACTGAGGAATACATCATACTTCCATTGTTGAGCAGTTGCAGAAGACGATGCCATATCCGACATTCACTAGCTTGTGCAGAAAATCACTTGAAATTAAAAGTTCATTGATGCTCTCTTTTTCACCTAGTAAAGAAAAATTAAGGATATAAATCACAGTCGATAACACTAAACAACAGTCGAGAATTTTAAGAGAATGACAAATCACTAAACTCATTAAACACTAAACTCTGAAACCCACCTTACAAATATCAAGGATTCAAAAATTTCTTCACAAAAAAATCACCAGATCCTTCCACCCCAAAATGCCGACAAAATGGGAATACTTGCGGCTTGTTAATGGACTAGAAAGTTAGAAACCATGCTCAAATGTAGGCTTACGCTCAATAATTTGATAAGAACATAACTTTTTTACTTAAATCTCAGCAAATAAATCTTTCATTCAGCTAAACTCAAAGGCAAACCGTGAGACTTGGAGCTTTACAGTACGCTTCATTTATCAAATAAACATGCAATCTCAATCAATAAACCCAGAGAGAGTTGATAATTAAAACTAACGGTAGCATCAATTTGAATACTACAAAGTGGAAAGAAGCAAAGAGTTCGGACTTACAGAGTGGATACAGGAAAGACAGTAAGAGGGGTTCGGCAGCAACTTTCTTGTTTGATGTTTCAGTCAGCCAAGAAACCATAGAAGAAAAACAGCACTGATTCTTGTTTCCAACAAGAGACCGAGAACGTCACAAGATGATCTTTTCCATGGGAAATGGATGCGCAAAGAAGACTTGGGGGAGTCAAATGTCAATGCCTCGTACTTTTCTATCACTGAGGACGCATTAAATTTGGAACGGCTATGTTGGGGCTAAAAGGGAAGACAATTCCTAACTAATGGTCAAGTAGTTTACTGGCGAAGGAGACATATCTTTAAATTTTTTTAAAATAATTTGTATAAAATTTAATTTTTTTAATATATCTTATTATTTTCAGATTATTCAAAAACAATATTATCATTTGTTAAAATATATATGTACTCAAAAATATTTTTTAAAATCTGAAAAAAAATGTCAAATGCCATTTGTCTCTCTCTTAACTAAAACTTTCACACTATTAATATCTCAACAAATTATTTAATTTATTATAGTTAGAGCCAAATTTAATAATATAATTATAAAATTATATTAGTAATTGATTTTTTTTTAATTTAAAGCATCAAAGATTAACTTAAGATAATAATTAATAATTAAAATAATGATCAATTGTCGTATATCCAAGTTTCTTTCAAATCTCAAAAGCAACCAAGAATATTTTTTTTTAACTATTAAAAACTCAGATGTGTGATTGTGAATGTAGTCAAGATGAGAATAAAAAAATGAGATGTAACCATTAAAAGACGAGCTAAAAAAAGCTTCTAATTAGATGGCTTGCCCCAACTCTTCATCTTTTCGTTTTTTTTTTAAGAGAATGTTTTGTATTTTAAAAAATTGAAAAAAATTAATTTTTTTTATTTTTTTCAAATTATTTTTTTTTTCAATTTTTTTAAGATGATGATATCAAAAATAATTTTTTAAAAAATATATATTATTTCAATACATTTCTAAAGAAAAATATTTTAAAAAACAATTTTTTCCACACTCACAAACAGACCCTAGACTATTTACTTAAAATATTAAAATATTTATATGTTTAAACTTAGAAATATTTATTTAAAAAATTAAATTATTTCAATACATTTATAAACAAAAAGTATTTTAAAAAACAAATTTTACTACTTTCACAACCTTTATTATTTGTTTGAAATTTTAATATGTTTAAATAAAAAATATTTATTTCTGATAAGCATTTTATCAGAAATATTTACTTAAAATTAATTATATGTTTTTAAAAAATTAAAATTTCAAAATTACTTAAGAATAAAAGATTTTAGAAATAAAAAAGAATATATTAATCTTAGATTGGTACATGAAATGAACATCATCACTGATAAAAATAAATAAAAGAAAAACCTAATTGTCACATTAAAATTTTCTTGGACTTGGCAGCAATTCGCACCACTATATCCTTGTCAAAATAATTATTAAATTATTTCTACCGTGAAACCCAAGTGTCATATTAATTATGCCTTCTCTTTTTTCTACCGCGAATAACAACGCCAAAATAATCCTCCCATCTCATGTCAAGGTCATAGAACCTTTCTCTCTTGGCTTGGTGCATTGCTTCCAATCCATCATTCGCATGCAGTAGACGGACCCCACACTCAACTACTTGACAAAGATCTAATGGTAAGAGATTACCGTACATATCTTCTAGTTGGAATTCAACTGAGACCTCACTGTATATACTAAACATATCTTTTTCTTTGGCAACTAAAGAGGGATCAAATCTCATAACTATGTTTTCCGAGTTGATGCGCCTCTCCTCAAACTCATCATGGAGATAGCAATAGAGATCATGGCTATCACCGTGTTCATTGCGGAAGTGATATGTGCATTTAACTTGCAACTCAAAGTCGAAAGAATAAAATGCAATGACAGCGCAAAGACAGAAACCCAAAAACTCTCTATTAGCCCAATGTGAAGATAGCTGGCATGTTACTGTAGATCCCCAGCTTTGATGGCTAAACCACTCCGGAGTTACATCTTCAGGGAGGCAAGAACTAGGTATCCTTTTTGAAAAATTGGGCTCCTGTTAACACAATTAAAATAGCATCTTTTTAAAAATGAGACGAAGGAAAGAAAAAAGTATATCAGAGGTTTGAGAAACAGACCTGAAGGTACGCCAAGAATTCAGAGGTCCTATGCATGACAGAATAATCCCGTCTCATGCCTTGGGACCTTGCTCTCTTGGCTTGGAACCTTGCTTCCAATCCATCTCGATCCAGAGGATGAAAACGAGAGAAGCCTGGCATGATCAAATCAAACTG
>Ga0325411_1004058_pt1 | contig 16478 bp, 6 predicted proteins | sample PopdelMetagenome_13_FD_206181 | JGI IMG/M metagenome (GOLD analysis project Ga0325411, IMG submission 206181) | Populus deltoides microbial communities from Bellville, Georgia, United States - Xylem-PdIQD-R4 | ecosystem: Host-associated > Plants > Phyllosphere > Stem > Wood/Secondary xylem...
GTGGATTGGTCTGATAATACTTGCGTTAATTTTTAATGTTTTTTTAACTGGTCCAGAATTTTTATAAATTAACAGTAAAGATCTCTAAAATTCACCACCCAAAATTTACTGGTTGCTGTGACAGAGTGTTCCATCACCGTCAATTCAATTAAGCAGAGAGCAGTCATATCAGATTGGTCCCCAGCATGAACGATCTATCGCTGATTGGTTGTGACCACAAAACAAAATCCACACGCTGATCAGTATAGAATAATATAAAATATAATATTTACTATTAATGTCAATATAATTACCACCTGGAACTAAACGATGCACTCTGATAACGTGTGATTGTGCGCCGTGTAATGTTCAAAACTTTGATTAAACGACAAAAGATACAAATCCAAACGCAGATGCTTTTTCCTTTTCTTTTCTTTTCTTTTCTTTACCGAAGAAGGCGCCTTCACACATTCAAATCCCCTAAACGACACCCAGTCGTTTTCTAATCTCAAACTTCATCGAGGTTACTTGAGATATTTTGATATTTTTTCAAGGGTATTTTGAGAAACGAAAACCATCCACGGCGTTGATATCTGCGAAATCTTCAGTTAATTCTGCAATTTCATAAATAGGGAGCCAGCCACTTATACGTGGATGTGGTTGTTAGTTTTTTTTAAAAAAAAAACTATAAATTATAACTTCTAAAAATAACATATAAAAAAGATTATGATATTAACTCTTAAAGTATGACTCGACATATAAAAATTAAAAAGATATGATCCAAGAAATGATTAAATCGATAAATTTAGATTCTAGTGTAAGACTGTCTAATTTTACGACAATAATCATAATTCTCAATCCGACCATTAAATACGGTAATAAAATGAACATAAATGCTCACTTATTAGGATGCAACTGGTCCAGACTCAAATGGTAATAGCTAAACACATCTCTTACACATTCATGAAGAGGGAAGGAATACCCCATCTCGTACATGTAGAGAGGTGCATCGATTTTAAAAAGACCCCGGTAGATTCTCAAGATCGTTTTATTGATACGCTTATTAGGGAGATGTATCTAGGCAATGTATTCATCAGGTTGTTGGAGAGCCACGATTTCCACGTCCATAGCACTTATGTTGTTAAGAATGTCATCTTTAGGGATTCGAGACAATCTCCTTCTCTTTTAAGGGTCTTTAGAAGGGATATCGGAAGGACTCCTACGGTACCTCTTCTCTTAAACACTTTTAGTATAAGAAATTTTTTAAAGATGATTCTTAAAGTTTTTTCTCGGGTCAAGGAATATATGACTTAAGGTCTCTTCTACAAGAGTAGTTTTTTCTCTTTTGTTTTTACAGATCAAACAAAATCAAAGTAAAGGAAATGAAAAGGTAAGAATAACCAGGGTTATAAAAAAACCACTATATCCCCACCATCGGATGAAAACTTTTTGTGTCATCACATATCTTGAGAAGATTACTCAAGTGCTATATTAAGTGCTAGTAGTCATATTGTTCCCCAAGACGAATCTTCTACCAGTGGAAAGAATCCACCTGGAATTGAGGATCTCAATGGTGTTAGGAGGGACACATAAAGACTTTATAGGAAGGATAAAAAGAGTCTCACGTGCTACAAGCAGAGTTTTTTTCAAAATCTGTATGTATAATACCCAACAATTTAGGGGAGACTATTAATGGATCAACATATATTACTTTTTGTTTGTTTGTTTGAAATTACTCTCCAAAGGTCTAACCATGAGAATGTTAAGACCCATCATCCCTAGGCTCAGCCAATAAGTTCAGACGCCTATAGGTCTAGTGAATTGCTAGATTTTTTTTTCTTGAGCTCATCCAAGCATTGAGCTCAAAGACCTATGGGTCTGGTGAGTCACCAGACTCATCGTTCTTAAGCTTAGCCCTCTGAGCCCAAACACCCCTTGATGGATCAGAGTATTTTATCCTAATAGGAGATGCCAATATTTACTCTACAAGGAAAAGAAACACCAGGGCGTATAAAAAGAACGAAACAAAGATGATTAGGCCAGGTTCAATTTTTCTCTCTTTGGTTACAAGGACTAGTCTATCTTAAAAGCTTTTTTCTAAAAAGTATAATCGATCTCTCTCTAAGTCAATACTAATTTAATTATCAAAGAGTCTCCAAATAGATAAAAAATGATCTTTTGCAAGTAATGATGATGGTTTACCATGCCTTCACCATAAAAGGGTGGGTCAAATTTCCAGAACCAGGAAATTATTAACTTTAAGTCAGGCCCATGCTCGACCTTCAAGTTTATGAGATAAAACAGAATCTCATCAAATGAAAAATGTATCAAATTATTTTTTTTAAAAAAAGTTTTATTTCTCCAAACATAATTTCTATGATCTCCTTATATGTTTTCATTTATCGACTAGTGTAGTGATATTCTTGGACCATTCTTTGGACATTGAAACTAAATTTGGTTTTTCAAGTAGATGAAAATTAAATCATTCATCTTAGAACTTAAAACTATAAAATTTATGAGGATTTTATTTCTTTTATCCTAGATTTAATTATGGTAACCTACCATCCATCAAATTAACTTTTTTTTTTATATACCTATGAATAAAAACAACTTTCATTAACAACTATCTTAGTACAAGTTTAGAAACAAAAGTATTTCTATATAATATTTGAAATGAAAAGAATATAGTAAATTAATATATATATATATATATATATATATATATATATATATATATATATATATTAAAAGGCCTTGGTATTTCACTATAGCAATAAACAATGAAATGTCAAGTTATTTTTCACTTTAATCCTTAAAAATCATTTTTTTAGAATTATATATATATATTTTAAATTTCAATTTACTTTAATTTCATCATTTAACATTGAGTTTATTGGGTATTGAACTTCATAATTTATTTATATTTTTTTCTATAAAGTTATCATGATCTTATGATCTGAATCACGAGTTTTGCGGTTTAGCTGTGTTGATTTGGATTCAGCCGGTTGACTTAGTTTTTTTTAGTTGATTTAGTTTTTTTTTTATTTTATTCTTCAATGTTTGGTTGATTGAGAATTAGACTTTATAATTTTTTTTTCCTGTTTGTGTTCAATAAGATTATCTTGGTCTTATGACTCAGGTCATGAGTTTATTCGGTTGACTCAAATGATTTTTTATGCTCTTTTTTATTTTTTTTTTAAATTTCATCGTTTAACATTGAGTTAATTGTGAATTGAGTTTTATAATTTGTTTCGATTTGCTTTTTAAGAGTTTATCCTAAGCTCGTAACCCAAGTTTGAAAGATTAACCTGAGTTCACCCAACTTCATTTTTTAGTTGAATTTTGTTTTCATTTTCGTCCTTCAATATTAGGTTGAAATTGAATTGAATTTAATAATTTTTTTATTTACTTTCTATAGGGTTATTAGGGTCTTATGATCTAGATAACAGATTTAAGAGGCTAACTCGAGTTGATCTATCTAATATGTTGTCTTTTCAATTCTTAAAAAAATATTACCTTAATTTTTTTATTCAAACTACCTTTTTATCCATCGTCTAAATTTTTTTTAGACCTGTCAAGGAAACCAAGTCACTTCAAATTAATTACTATATTATTTATTTTTCATTAAGAAACATATTACCAATAACTTAGATATTTTTTTACACGATTGTTTTTTAAATGATATCCATCATAGCAAGTACAGTAATTTTCTTACTACTGTGTGGTGAGAAGTAGACAAGACATAATAATAAGATAAATTAGTAATACAGCAGACTGCTCTTGGACTTTCTAAGAGACTTTCTAGAATCCTTTCTTCGAGTTTTGGGACTTGAAGCATCCATCTCACACACACACACACACACACACACACACACAAGATTTTAAACCATTTTTTTTTTATTAACGAAGGACAGACCACATTGATGGGTCTCATCTCATCGACGGAAAATACACATCTTCGGTCAGTGCCCTGGTCTACAAATAAATAAAATATAATAAAATAAATAAAAACTCCTCAAACCTTTATTAAATAAATTTACAACCCCCAAAAGACGGGGATTCGAAACCCTGAAGAACAAAGAAAAAAATATATTATGCTAATTTTTATTAAATAATACACTATATAGATGTAGATCTAGAACAGAGAGAAAAAAAGAAGCAAAAGAGGGGGAGAGAAAAGGAATAAAAAGGAAGTTTAATATTATGCTAATTTTTAATATAGCATATGAAATCATAAAAAATATTTTAAAAAATATAAATTTAATATTTTTTTATATAAAAATTAATTTAAAAACAAAAACCACCCGTAATTCACACAGGAAATAAAAAAGTTTTCAGATCGGTTATTAAATAAAAACATGACAACAGCGAGTCCAAAAACTAAAATAAAAGGAGTTTTTTTTTACCAATACTGTTAGCATTGTTACAAAAATATCCCGAAGTTAGAATGCTTAATTTTTTTTTATTAATGGATGTGTTTAAAACAGCTGGTACATACTTCGATTAATCTTATGTGCTCTAAAATTAACGGTTATGTAAATTTCAATGGCTCTGAGATGTGCATGACTCAAACCAATGATATTTAAAAAGCAAATCTAAAAACTAACCAATTAAATAATATTTCTCAAGATCAGAATTCCTAAAATTAATATTACGGGGTGATTCTAAAGCTGATTTTCCTTTTGTTGCATATTTTTTTATATAAAAAATAATTTAGTTGCAAAGCATTGTAGATTTATATGTTGGATTTTTTTGTGGGGTAAAAAAAAACTATACAATATAGATTTTTAACTTTTAATTAGATATAAATTATAATTAAATAAATTATATCTCTGAGAAAACATAAACTCACCTCAACGAGAAATGGTATAAATACATATTAACAACAACGAGAGAGAGAGAGAGAGAGAGAGAAAACAAGCAAGACGAGGTCTGTATTCTTCTCTCTCACTCACTAACTACAAAGCTGATGACAAAGCACATTTTAATATTATATTATTATATTCGCTTCTCTTCTGTTTTGTTTTTAGCCAGAGCGAAGGGAGAAAAAAATCTCACAGAGACGCACGCATTTAATATTCGGAACAGGATTATCCCTTTTTTTTTGTTCTCATCTTCGAAAAATTTGAGCGCTGGTTGGTCTCTTCCTAAGTTCAAAATTATTCTTCGTTTTCTTTCGATTTAAAAGCTGGATTTGGTGCTGTTTTTTTGTGTGCACAAAACCGCTCTTGAAGCAGTTTTTTGTTAGAGGTTTTCGTCGCTGCTTCTTCTTCTTGTTTGTGGTGTGTTTTTGGTCCGAATGCGTTTTCTGTTTCTTTTCTTTTAAGGTTTCTGTTTGAAGCAGAAAGCTTTAGCAGCATTTTCTTTCTTTCTTTCGGAATTTTGTTTTCTTTGAGAAGCTTAGCTGGTATTTTGTTGCCTTTTCAAATCTTATCAAATTGTAACATGTTTTGGATCTAATAATACCTTGATATATATATATATATATTGTTTTTCTTTTAAATTTTGGTTCCAATCAATACCTACTTTTGTGTTTGTTCTGCATTTTCTTTTGCACTTTCCGAGCAACCAAACAGGAAAAGAATTTGATGCTAATGTAAAATGTTTCGACACTGATCTTTGGTTTTTTATTTTGCAGGAAGTCTACGTGAGCCTGTTTGATTTCAAAAGGTGTGGCTTTTCAGCTTAAGACAGTTTGTGATAGTAGTTCAAATTTGTGGTTCCAAGAGTGAAGGTTCATTAGTCAAATATATATACAGTCTCACTATGTTTCGAAACGGAAACAATCAAGGGATTTTTTTTTTTAATCTCCACTAATACAAGAAAGTTACTCCCTCATTTTTGTTTTTAATCTTTTGGAGCTGTTTCTTTCACTACTTTGACTCATTGATTTGAAGGCTCAAAAAGCAATGCTATAGCGGTGTTGAGTGACATCCTTTTGTCCTCGTTACAGTGTTTATTGTCCTTTTCCATTTTGCCAGTGTTCGTGGATACTCTTTCCTTGAATTTATAAGCAAGAGCAAGTAGTTTTTTTGTCAAATTTCTGCCAGTGGAATCTGGTTCTTGCCTTTCGGGCCGAAAGGATGTCTAGATCCTGAGGATATTTTTGGGTACCATTTTTTGATCATCAAAGGATGCCAAATACAAATTTACAAGCTGTGAAATGGGTATTTTTTCTTCTTGAGGGATTTGTTAAATGGTGAAAACGGTCTTGTCAATGGAGTGGTCTGCTACTGATATATCCGGAGGGGTATAGGTTTATTGTCGGTGGTACTTGTCTTTTGAATCCAACATGGACGGGACAGGATATTAATGCATGAAACGTCTTAGCGTGTCTTGTAGACATGCTTTTGTTGTTGTTGTTGGCTCTATAACTCTAGTGGGGCTTTGATTGAGAGAACAACTGGAGGTTTCTGATACATTAATTTTGTGGTGGTAGTGATGAGTAGAGAACAGAAGAAGGGGAAGCAAGAGAAAGGCGGCTCGGATGTTGCTGTGAAGGTTGTTGTCGCAGTTAAAGCCTCCAAGGAGATTCCTAAGACTGCTTTGGTCTGGGCTTTGACTCATGTCGCGCAACCTGGAGACTACATTACTCTTCTTGTGGTTGTCCCTTCACACGCTCCAGGTATATTTTCCATTTCCTTTCATTGACGTCATGCCACTGTCTAATCTTGATCAGTAAACTTTGTCTGGGATGTTTTGTAGTTTGATATTTCATTATTGATTCTAATTTTGCTTCTATCATTTCCTGTTTTAGAAGGTACTTTGGGGTCTAACTTTCTTAATTAGTTGGTAAATATGATTGCCTTCACCATTTCTTCAGGTCGAAGATTATGGGGATTCCCAAGATTTGCTGGTGACTGCGCCAGTGGTCACCGGAAGTCTCATAATTCGGGAGCAACCTCAGATCAGAGGTGTGACATTACAGATTCCTGTTCCCAGATGATCCTTCAGCTTCATGATGTTTATGATCCAAACAAAGTGAGTGCCGCAGTCTAATTTCTTGTGGGTGCTAAACTCCATATATGCCTATGCTGATACTGCATTTCGTATCCTGATCCCCGTTCACAGATCAATGTGAAGATAAAAATTGTTTCTGGATCACCTTGTGGGGCAGTCTCTGCAGAAGCCAAGAAGGCGCAAGCCAACTGGGTTGTACTAGACAAGTAATGCTCCAATCTTCATTGAGTTTAGTATCATATTTCATCCTTGTCAGTTAAAAAAAAAAGACCTTTAAGATTTTAAATTAATTAGTTCTTGCCTCATTCAAGTTCCCAATACTGATTTGCTCGTCCAGAATATATGTTGATGCTTATGATTCATGATTCCATGTTTGGGCTTCTTCTATAGACAGCTGAAGCACGAGGAAAAACGCTGCATGGAAGAGCTGCAATGCAACATAGTGGTTATGAAACGATCCCAGGCAAAAGTCCTCCGCTTGAATCTGGTTGGAACATCAAAGGAACCTGAAGTTGTGGGCCCATCACCTTCCAAACTAAATGAAGCTTCTGAGCAGCATTCAAAAAATAAGAATAATTCTTCAGGCTCCATTCGAGGACCGGTGGTTACTCCAACAAGTAGTCCAGAGCTTGGAACACCCTTTACTGTGACTGAAGCAGGAACTTCATCAGTCTCAAGTGATCCGGGAGCTTCACCATTTTTTATCTCAGAAACAAATGGAGAACTGAAGAAAGAGGAACCACTGGTTATTAAGGAAAATAGGGATCTTGATGAATCTAGTTCAGACACAGACACTGAACATTTATCTTTGGCTTCAAGTTTAAGGTTTGAACCATGGGTAGGAGAGTTACTTGGTTCTCATATTCAATCCTCAAGTCACGTAGAAGAAAGCTCTCAGAGAAGTAATTGCATGGCGCAAACATCAGCAACAGAAGCTTTGCTAGAGAAGTTCTCAAAACTTGATAGACAAACAGGAATTGGAATGTCAAACTACAGGACTGATCTAGACTTGAGTGTAAACGTGAGAGAGGCAATATCATTATCCAGAAATACGCCTCCTGGCCCGCCTCCTTTGTGTTCGATATGTCAGCACAAGGCACCTGTATTTGGGAAGCCCCCAAGGTGGTTTAGCTATGCTGAGTTGGAGCTTGCTACTGGAGGATTTTCGCAAGCCAATTTCTTGGCAGAGGGTGGGTTTGGATCTGTTCACAGAGGTGTATTGCCAGATGGTCAGGCAGTTGCTGTCAAGCAGCACAAATTGGCTAGCTCACAGGGGGATCTAGAATTTTGCTCAGAGGTGGAAGTCCTTAGCTGTGCTCAGCATCGAAATGTTGTTATGCTCATCGGGTTTTGTATTGAGGACAGAAGGAGGTTGTTAGTTTATGAATATATATGCAACGGGTCACTAGATTCTCATCTGTATGGTAATTTTTCTTTATCCCTGCATGAAGAGTTTGATGCTTGTATAACTGAAAACACTATATATGGTCCTAATGAGGTGACGTTTTTTTCCATAGTAATAGATACCTTTAATTTAAAGTTAGGTTTGTGGATGCCAATTTTGGTTGCATTTTACTAAGAAAGCTTTATTCTTTAGGGCATCATAGGGAGCCATTAGAATGGTCTGCACGCCAGAAGATTGCAGTAGGAGCTGCTCGAGGGTTACGTTATCTTCATGAAGAATGCAGAGTAGGTTGCATAGTCCATCGTGATATGCGGCCAAACAACATTCTCATAACCCATGATTTTGAACCCCTGGTATGAATATTCATAGTTTCTTTCTCAAAATCAGACACTTATAAATGTAAATGCTAATCACAACTGCTTCATTTTTGCATCTTCTCTATCATCAAAGTCCTCTTCTTTTTACCTTCCGTTTCCTAGTCCAGCATCTCATATTTTTTAGATACAACAGAACCGGAGTAGAACCCTTGTAGACCTTCACTCTGCTTTTCATGTATGCAGCACCTCCGTGCTTGACAAGCGTTTTTAAGTGTTGTCTTCCTTTGAATTTCTCGGATGTTTTCTGAGATATTTTTATTGTGTTTCATGATGTATGAAATGTGTAATTCACTTGCCAACCTGTTGAATTTATTGACCTTAATTCAGCTTTGATTTCTAGGTTGGAGATTTTGGCCTAGCAAGGTGGCAGCCTGATGGCGATACTGGTGTTGAGACAAGAGTGATCGGAACATTTGGGTAATTTCAGATAGTGTGCCTTGTTGCCTTTTCCTTCCACATGCAATTGCAGTATAGAATAAGATGTTCTTCTCTGCTGCAGGTATTTGGCTCCAGAATATGCTGAAACCGGTCAAATCACAGAAAAAGCTGATGTTTATTCCTTTGGAGTGGTTTTGGTCGAGCTTGTTACAGGACGAAAGGCAGTGGACCTCAACCGGCCAAAGGGCCAGCAGTGTCTCACGGAATGGGTATGCTATAGGGATCAGTTTTTCAATCCTTAGCTTTCTCTTTGTAATCCACAACATCAATTCTAGCATTTTCTTGTTCTTTTAGGCTGTATGTTTAGTGTAATCTCGCTAAGACATTGTCAAAATGCATGACAGGCACTGCTGTTAGAATCAGAAAGATAAAATCATTTCTTGCTTCCTTTTAGGCTGTAGCTTCTTTGTTTTTATATTCTAATTCTTAATCATATTGATCTGGATAGGCGCGCCCTCTATTGGAAGAATATGCCATAGTGGAACTGATTGACCCACAGCTTGGCAATCACTATTCAGAACAGGAGGTTTACTGCATGCTCCATGCAGCATCGTTATGCATACGACGGGATCCTCATTCCAGGCCTCGTATGTCTCAGGTAAACAAAACTTTCAATTTGAAGAACATTCTGGCTTGCCTTACAATTCATGGATCTGAATGAGCATGTTCTAAGGCAATCCCTTAGACAATGGAAAATCCAGATAAGTTTGCTTTGTTGTCAAATCTGCATAGAAACAAATGTGAGTCACTCAAAGTTACTAAGACATAGGGGATTTTGTTTGTGTGTGCGTGTTTTTGAAAATATCACGTTTTGTGTTGGAAAACCTTGTGGAAACGTGCTCTTGTTAAATTTCGCTTACGGGAAAGATCTTGACAATGCTTTACTTTCTCATGCACAGAGCATTCTGTTGTTTTGGATAGTTATAATCAAACATATTTTTTCTTTCCTGTTTGTGTTGTTTGGGAGAAGGTTCTCCGCATACTAGAAGGTGACATGCATGTTGACACGAATTACATGTCAGCACCCGGGTATGATGTGGGGAACCGGAGTGGAAGGATTTACATAGATAGAACAGCAGCAGCAGCAGCCATCAAAACATTATGGTGTTCTGCTGTCAATGAATGAGGCATTGGAAGGATTCAGTGGGAAGCTCTCTTTCGACACCCTAGAGCCAACTTTCCGGGAAAGGGATACCGCCAGGAGGATTTCATGCCAAGATGATTTGTAAAGTGCTAACCCTTAATGAACCACATATGGTATGCTAAATATGTCGCTGGCCCATTTGCATTTTGTATTTGTTTTGTTTTCCTTTTTTTGCCTTGTGTATGTTCAAATGCCATCTTGATTTTGCTTTGTATAGTAGAAGGGAAGTAGGGGTAGCAATGTTCTGTGTAATTCTTTGGTAAATGATAGGAACTGATATCAAATAGCAACGATGCAGAGTATTAGTGAAATACGTAATGCTTCGAATCAATGAAGCAGCAGCTTCTGGGAATCTGTCTCTTTCTCTGTGTTTGTTAATCTTGGGCTGTTCATTAGTTTTGAATCTTTGAAAATTGAGGTCAAGAAGCAGACAAAACTAATCTTAGATTTGTCCTAACCTCAGGAAGCAACCACAACCAGAAAACATGAAACAGTAGGGCGGGCATTAAACGAGGAGGGGTTGCAATGGTGAAAGGAAAACATTTTCTCACCTCGTATGTAATTTCTTGAATTTCAAATTATTGGAAATGCAATAAATCCAAGCACTGAATTTGATGGCGACGAAAGCCTTGGAAATTCATGACGACGCAGGTAATCGTTCCTCGGTACCAAAGTGGTCGGTCCCATAGTTTGCTCTTCATCTCGTCACCCACAGGACCAAGTTGGTCGCCGTATTGTCTTTATCGTTACCTCTGTTTGATGATTATGATTTTCAGCCAACTCTAACCTGAAATTGAAGGGTTTTTTTTTTTTAAAAAAAAAGCGCAATAGGAATATTAAAAAAAAAGAGCGCAATGGGAATAATTTTTATAATTTTTTAAAAGTAGCACAATAAAAATAAAATATTAAAAAAATAACACTTTTGAAAAAATATCACAACTTATTAAAAAAATCAATTTTTTTAGAAGTTATTTTAAGTTTCAAAATAAATAAATAAATATTATCTAATACCTTTATCATGATAAAGATGATATTTATTTATTTTTCAAAGATAATATTTTAAAATATAATATTTCATTTATAAAGATAATAGATAACATTTTTTCTTTCTAAAACAATTTCAATCCTATCTTATATCAAATTTATTTTATTTTACATCAAAACCATAATCTTTTTTTTTTTAATCTATAGGTTTGTATACGAATAAAATATTTATTTTGATATAATATTCTAATTTATTTATTTATTGAAAAAACCAGTTTACCTAATAATAAAAAAAATACAAATTAAGAATTATATTCGTGCTAGAATTCTATTAATTTGTGTAGAGCTTAATGGTGACGATATGTACTCGGCACCCAAAGACTACACCACGTGTCAAGCATTCATTCATTTGGTTAGGTAGTGTGGTCAGTTTGTGGGCTCCTAAATTGAGAGGCTCAACCATCTTTTGTATCTGCCCAACAAAATATTGTTTTGTTTGTGGGCTCCTGACGTTACTGTAAGTTCACAAGCATTCATTCATTTGATTAGTAATTTAATAATATAATTTTAGCAAGAATTTTTAAATTTGTGCATTTTTGGAAAATGACCCTAAATCTTAGTTTTTTTCTTCAATTACACCTTAATTGAACTAATATGAGCTTCAAGTTCCAGCAAATATTTTATGTTGATCCTTCATCTTTTAATATTTTCATTTTTTTTTTTATCAAATTGACTTTACATTTCAATTTGTTTCTTCAAGATTGAGTTAATTGGACTTCTAAACTTTGTTATATTTTCTATTTTGATCATTGGTTTGCAAACTTAACCATTTTTGCTATGAATTCCAATTTTTTTCAATTTTTCTCCTTTATTAGCTCCAATTGAATGAATTGAACTTCCAAACTTTTCTCCTTTTCATCTTTAAACTTTAGTCTTTCAATTACTTCAATTATAATTAATTTCATACATTTATTTTCAATTTTCTGTAATTAAACACCAAATTACATACCCCTATTATTTCTTAACAACTATAAATTAAATTCTTGTATGATTCCAACCCAAATTCTCTTTTATTTTGAAACATTTTTCTTTGAATAATTTTTTTTCTAAACTAATTATTTTCCTGAAAATTTTTAAAATAATTTTGAAGATTTTTTTTAAAGATTTTGAAGAGGTAAAATTCAAGTTATGACATTTATAATTTTTAATTATTTAGCTAATTTCAACCCTTTTCTAAATATTCTTTCAGAATTTTATCCCTAATTGTATTTTTCTTATTCTTGCATGTTGCAACCTTTTCCAACTTGGTCATTGGGTTTTCAATTTTTAATTATTTAGCCAATGTCAACCTTTTCCTTAATTTTACCTTTTTTTTCTTATTGTTTTTGAAATTTTTTTCTTTTTCTTATTTGTTTTGCTTCTTTTATATTTAATTTTATCTTTTTTTTTCAACTTTCATCCTTCAAAATTTGATTGATTTTGAATTAGGCTTTTTAATTTATTTTGGTTTGCTTTATATAGGTTTTATCAAGATCTTAAACAAACATCCCCGTATTTGGTTAGTGTTTAATTTTGTGAGTTTTTATTTTTGTTATTATATAATTAAGTAAAAAATAGTTTTTTTTTAAAAAAAGAGAGAGCGAAGTTATTAAACCAAGTAAAGTCTATGACCTGAGTCATAGGTTTAATAGGTTAAGCCACGAAATCCAATTCAATCCAATATGTCATCGTCTCATTACGTAGAAAAAATAAAAAAAAGATATCATCTTGGATTTTTTTTAAAGTCAAACATGTTTTTTTTGTTAATTGTCCAGGTTGCTTTTAAATTTGTTAAATCGATTAGGTCACATTGAGGGAACTCCCAGACAATTTAATTTTAAGCTCGAGTTAGGCAAGGAGGTTTTGATATTGACCTGTTAGTCAGGTTTAACGACACTATTAAAAAGTTTCTCATGGACTAAACATTTTTTTTTACATTCAAATAATATTTTGTTTAACCTGCAACATATTGCAAGATAGTTATCTAGTTAGAAAAACTAAAAGATAAGGTGGATATATTGGTCGCCTCCTCACAAAGCACTGTTATTGGAACAATACTTTTTTTAATTTTATCCTTTAATATCGATTTTATTGACAATTAAATTTCATGATTTATTTTGATTTATTCTTTATAGGGTTATCTTAATCTTATGATTTAGGTTGTGGATTTGGCAAATTAATTTTTTTCATTTATCTTTTTTTTTAAATTCATGTTTCAACATTGAATTAATTGGAAATTGAGGTTTATAATTTATTTAATTTTCTTTCTTTTAGATTATCTCAGTCTCATGACCCAATTCGTGGGTTAATATAGATTGAGTCAAATCAATTTATTTTTTAATTTTATCTTTCAGCATTGAGTTGATTAGAAATTATGATTAATATTTTGTTTTGATTTGCTTTTTATGAGGTTATCTCAATCTCATGACTTAAGTCGTGGGTTTGTTAGATTAACCAATGTTGACTCAAGTAATTTTTTTGTTGTTTTGTAATTAATATTTTTTTTCATTTTTTTCTTTCAACATTAGGTTGATTGATAATTTAACTCCATAATTTGTTTTGATTTGCTTTATATGGGGTTATTATGGTCTCATAATCCAAGCTGTGAATTTGACAAGTTGATCTTGGTTGATTCAGGCCAATCCAATAAATTACTATCTCAATATTTTTTTTAAAAAAAAGACGCTGTTTTAAAATTATTTTATCAAATTATATTTTTATTGGTGAAACCGTCAAATTAACTAAATTACATCATATAACCCCTGAAGACACGATTTAAATATCTTTTTACAGTCAAAGAAAATTTGATCTAGCTCTTAACATATTGCGAAACAATAATCTAGCAATTGTCTAAACCTCCAACCTCAGTGACCGCTCATTGTACAGATTACTAATTAATTACTGTGGAAAAAAGTTGAGGGAGGAGAAGAGGAAGAACTAAGAAGCAATGAAAAATGGATATTACATATTTTGGATCCCAACCAACCAAAAAACAGAAAAATGTAGAAAAAAAAATGTTATTCTTCTGTTCTCTAAATGTCTATATTTGCTGGACGTCTGAAGAAGAAGACAAATTATGTCAGATTGTTGATGTTCCCACACGTGTCTCTGTCACCATGAATTCTATTTTTCTTTTCCTTGTTTCTCTAGTCTTTTCATGCCGGGTTTGGCATCATTGTCAAGTTTCTTTGAAACTTTTTCTTGCTCATGATGTTCGCTTAATTTTCTCCTCCCCTTTTGACCCAAATCGGCATTCTTCTCTTCATTCTTACAGTAGGGAAATTTACAACAGTATCCTCCTCAGCCACCCACCTGGCAAAAAGAAGGGAGAAATTTAATCGATAATACCTGTAAACATTCGCATTGTTAAAAGCTTATCAATGCAAAAAACAGTCAAAATCAAGGTTAGACCGACATCATCATGGTTTTTCGAGGTAAAGAAAGAAACATCTAGGATTACTCTAGGGGATATCTAGTATAAAACCTCAGGGAAAGAGTTGATTGTAAGGTAATACGAACATAATCATGATACAAGTTTAGGTGCGTGTCTACTATTAAAAAAAAAAGAAAAGAAAGTTGATTGTAACTGGAAGCACCTCAAGGGAACAAAGAAGCTAAAAATGGCAGAAAGGAGGATGTTTCTACTTTCTTGTCATGATTTTGTCTTTGCTCATTTGTAAGGAAAAAAAAAAAAAGGGAAAATGCAGCGTATGATGTCATTAATTCGATCGGATTAAGGTAAAATTCGAACTTAATCAAGTTCTGATCCGTTCACCATTCTTTTCTTCTTTTTTTTTGTAATTAAGAATCATTAATTATGAAAACAATTAGATTTTATTTTAATCTATTTATGTTAGTTTCTTCAATCGCACCATGATGGTGCTGTGTAGCTATCAAAAGCTCTTCTCATCCCTATCCTCTCTCTTTTCCGCCTTATCCTTGGACGTGCTGCTGGCTTTATGGTAAAATAAGTCTGCGATTTTTTTAATTGTTGTTTATTGCCACCCCAATTATTGAATTAATTAAATGTTCATCCAATATTGGAAACTATTATGAACAATTGAAATGCAAAACAGAAAAAAAAACAAGAGAAATTTACTGTGATTGGGGAAGGAATTATTTACCTGAATTGGGTGACAAAGTGGTGCAAGAAGATTGAAGCTTCCAGCCTGGCGAGGTCAAGTCCAGGACATAATCTTTGTCCTCCTCCAAATGGAGTGAAGCTGCCATTAATGCTCATATCCTTGTCCTGCAAGAGACCGAGCAAGTTAAAATGCTAGAAATTAAAGACACCAGATTAAATAATAGCAAGAACTAACTATTTGCAAAGCAATTGATGATCTCTTACTTGCCACCTCCATGGATTGAATTCGTAAGGCCACTCATAGTTGTTTTCATCAAGATGAACTGACCTGAAATATGCAAAAGCACACCAACCTTTGGGTATCAAATACCCTTTAATTTCTGTGTCTTTCATCGCCTTTCTCATCACCCCGATTATTATGTTTCCCATTCTTAGAGTTTCTGTGATCACCTATATATAATTAGGGAAGAAAAAAAATTTATTGTTAATATTTTCACTCATTTTAATTAATTCTCCATCAAATAATGAGGATTGAAAATGGTACATATATATATATATACCGTTTGAGTAAAGGGTAGAGATAAATAATCAGTCCAGCACAATGGCTCCCCATGCTGAGCTTTGAGACTTTTCAATTTCATGTTCTCCTTCTGATCAGATTCAATCATCAGATGTATGAAAAGACTGCCTCAATAAAGATAAAAAGGAAAAAAAGAGAGAAGAAAAAAGTGCTGTGATGGTTACAAGTCACACGTGGAGAAGTCACAAAGTCGACATTGATAGGGCACCTAACCATAAAAGTGACCCTTAACTAGAAGCACTATAATTTTGAGAACAATCCCTACACGTTTCCTTGGTGAAACCCTAGGATTCTGTTCTTAATTTAAGGAGGATATACTTTCATTCGGATAATGGGTTCGAATTTAGTTATGTATTTTGAATTGAGAAACCTTAATTGTTAAAAAAATTTATCTACTTGTTTGAGTTATTGAAATGAGATAGTTTTTTTTTTTATCAGTGCAGTCAGTTCTGTCGGCAGGCAAACCCTAGTAGCTGTATGGAAGACCT
>Ga0325411_1004060_pt1 | contig 16475 bp, 15 predicted proteins | sample PopdelMetagenome_13_FD_206181 | JGI IMG/M metagenome (GOLD analysis project Ga0325411, IMG submission 206181) | Populus deltoides microbial communities from Bellville, Georgia, United States - Xylem-PdIQD-R4 | ecosystem: Host-associated > Plants > Phyllosphere > Stem > Wood/Secondary xylem...
TTTAAAATAAAATAAATAAATAATTAATTTTTTAAAAATATTTTTAAAAAATAAAAATAAAGGGGCTTGAGATATGTCGGATCCGATAATTGTTGCTGGGAAGCCTCCACAAAAAGCCAAAAGCATGAGGGTGTACGGAATGAGAGACCAGCTGACCCCTCTAGTGTCTAAATCAATAGTCTCATTGCCCCTTTATAAAAAACCATTAGGCATGAAGATGTTAGATGCACGTAACTCAATTAGTGAAATAATATCTCTTTTTAAAAAAATATGTTTTTTTTATTGCTATACAAAAAAAATATTTTGTTGAGAATAATACATACATAAAATTATAATTCTTGATAGGAGCATTTTCACATAAAAAAATCTTTTTATTTGAAAACACATGTTTTTTTAATATTTTTAATATTAATATATCAAAATCATACAAAATTTAAAAAATATTAATATAATAAATTTTTATATAAAAAGCATATTCAATCTCAAACAAGCACAAATTTAATGAATATTAAGCTGACTTCAGCTGATCTAAAATAAATAAATAAATAAAAATCTTGTTTGAAATTATTTCTTAATTTTTTGTTTGGATAAAAAAAGTTGAGAAAAAAATATAAATAAACTCTAAACTTTATTAATTGGAGTGTAATAAAACGGGTTTATATATAATTAATTTTATGTTTGGTATTGTGATATAAAGTATTTTTCAAAAATGTTTTTGTTTAAAAATATATTAAAATATTTTTTTTATTTTTTTAATAATTTTTAATATCAATGCACTAAAATTATAAAAAATACCTAAACAAATTAATTTAATATTTTTTTTGTAAGACAGTATATTTATAAAATGGATGTTAAAACAAAAGTTACTGTAATCCCAAAATACTAAACGAACATGGATGCTCGGGTCGGATATAAATGGATAGAAATCGGGTATTGACCCTATCCATCACAAGTCCCATCGTCAAATAATAATGGCTCGCATTGTGTAAGCAAGGTTTTTTCCGAATTAACACACAAAGCATCTTTGCTTGGTATTGCTTTGGATTATTTAAACAATTAGCCTTTGGCCTTCTGTCTTGTCTTAAATTTTCTATTCCTCTGCTTCTGCTCATCCTTCTATCTATCCTAACCCTAAAACCCCAAAAGGGAAAATATCATTTTGATCTGAATCATGGATGAAGAGTATGATGTGATTGTTTTGGGCACTGGTCTCAAAGAATGCATCCTCAGTGGTCTTCTCTCCGTTGACGGCCTCAAGGTCGGTTCTTCTTCTTCTTCTTCTTCTTTCCCATATTCCCAATATGGTATGTGATGGATCTATATCGTTCGATTTGTGAATTCTACCCTGTTTTCTAGATTAGGGTTGCATACACAGATCAAGCTGATTGTTAATGATTGATCTGATCATTTATATTTGTTTGGATTTGCAAAGACTCTGGCTTTACTGGAGCTATTTACTGATTGATTTAAAAAATGAAAACTTTTCAGATGTTTTTGGAGAAACATGGATTGATTTCTGGTTCTTTAGCTTCTTATGCGAAGTCTTGAAATGGGTTTTCATTGAATCGTTTGCTGGGTTTTGGGTTTCACTTCAATCATGACCATCCTTCCTTTGACTTTCGAGTTGCAATCGTAGGAAATGGATCTGTTTGCATGGAATTACTGCAAATAACTGTATATGATTTCTGTATCTCCTTTTGACAACTTTCGGCTGTATTTGGATCATATTGAGTTTTGTGCACTTGTAAGAGTGTATTTGTTGATGCTAACATGATTACGTTTCGTGTATGTCTTGTTGAGTCAGGTCCTGCATATGGACAGGAATGACTACTACGGGGGAGAGTCTGCGTCGCTGAACCTCATTCAGGTCTTACTATTCATGATCTGCATTTGCCAATCACTTGCTGTTTTTCTGCTACTCGCTACTCTTGTGAGTGATCGGTTTTGATTGTGAATTAATTTATTTACAGCTCTGGAAGAGGTTCAGGGGAAACGATAAGCCTCCAGCACATCTGGGCTCAAGCAGGGATTATAATGTTGACATGATTCCTAAGGTGTATTTCCAACTTTGCTTCTCAACACTTCCTGTTATCTGACCAGCTATTCTGTTTCTGAACTTGTCATTTTATAATCTCTGCTCTTTTGTCATGTGTCTCCATATGGCTAGTTTATGATGGCAAATGGCAATCTTGTACGTGTCCTCATTCACACAGATGTTACCAAGTATCTGTACTTCAAAGCAGTGGATGGCGGCTACGTCTTCAACAAGGGAAAGGTATACTTATGTTCAAGCTCAGTAGGGTTGATTGATCTCAGTAGTTTCTATTGTGATATGTTTTTAACTCAAAGCTGTTGGTATGGACTTCTATAATAGGTCCACAAGGTGCCCGCAACTGATATGGAGGCACTCAAATCTCCTCTCATGGGTCTTTTTGAAAAGCGCCGTGCTCGCAAGTTTTTCATATATGTCCAGAACTACGAAGACAGTGATCCTAAAACCCATGAGGGAATGGACTTGACTAGAGTGACTACCAGAGAACTGATTGCGTATGTTCTTGCTCCTGGTTTTATATTGCAACCATGCCTCTTTGTGTGCTACTTTGTAATAGCTCACTACAGCTTTTTTGGATTCTCATGTTATGTTCAATACCTTTATTTTGGTTTGAAAAATATCTTAGAAGTTATTTGGATTGCTGTGAGTCAATTTGTATTCAACAATAAACTTGGCGAACACAGTTTTTTCTTATTATCCAGTTAACTTTTTGTCAGAAAATATGGTCTTGATGACAATACCATAGACTTCATCGGTCATGCATTGGCACTACATAGAGATGATCGCTACCTAAATGAACCTGCACTGGATACTGTTAAAAGGATGAAGGTGATAATCTAAGTACAGTTTTCGTACAAATGTTTTGATCTCTGTTACATTTGATTTGATTTTATTTTATGTGTTATTTGAAAATTTTCCTCCTGATTATGTGATAGCTATATGCGGAGTCCCTTGCCCGTTTTCAAGGAGGATCACCATATATTTATCCTCTGTATGGTTTAGGAGAGCTCCCACAGGTAACTCACTCACTCACTCTCTCCCTGCCTACCCCCTACCCCCTCTTTCTCCACCTGTCTCAACCCTCAACATGCTAACTTGTTATATACTGAAATAATGACATTTATCTGGGTGTGTTGTTCCACCTAGGCATTTGCACGGCTTAGTGCTGTTTATGGAGGCACATACATGTTGAATAAACCTGAGTGCAAGGTACTTGTTTATGCTTCTGAAATTTGATTTGTTATTTCTTGTGTAATTGTGTCACCCTATATATGCTGATAAAAATATGCGTGCATATGATTGTTGTTGTAGACTGGAAATATAACATGGAAGTGGCAAATTGCTGTAATTTCAGGTAGAGTTCAACGAGGAAGGCAAAGTTGCTGGTGTCACATCAGAAGGGGAAACTGCTAAGTGCAAGAAAGTTGTTTGTGATCCTTCCTACTTACCCAACAAGGTATGGAGGACAAAAAAATAGTTATTGAAGCCAGGATCTATATATATGTGTTTGTGTGTGTTGAAGATAAAAAATGAATGTTCCATTATTTACAGAAAGTTGAATGCATTTGAACAGGCTAGGAAGGTTGGTAGGGTTGCAAGGGCAATTGCCATTATGAGCCACCCAATACCAAGCACCGATGAATCTCATTCAGTGCAGGTTATCCTGCCACAGAAGCAGCTGGGTCGCAGATCAGACATGTGAGTTCTAGATACTTGATCAGTTGTACAAATATTCTCCTTTCCAATCCCATATTATTTTGTAAAATATTGAAGGATTATAATTGGACATTTCAACATTATCTATTTTTAGTGTTACCATATATAAGCCTACATTTGAGTTGTGTTTTTTACAGGACATGATAGTTAAGTCTCTTGTCTGCTGTGGTTTAGGTGTTCTTATTTTTGTATTTATTGCTTTCTGGTTTAGGTATTTTTTCCTTTGATATAGCCTTTTCATGGTAAAACTCTGAAATCCGTTTGCCCAATTATCATTTTTGTTACTGTCTTGGAAAGCTTAGTTTCTGTTTTATAGGTAAGGACATCCATGGGGTATAGTTTAGTTGCTTACTCCAATTGAAAGGTCTATCTGAAGGGGAAGCTTTCATTACGGTGACTCAGCTGGAAGAAATATATTGCCTCTCTCCGTGCTAAATTTTTGTGATGCTTCTGTGTTGAGCAGGTACCTTTTCTGCTGTTCTTATACCCACAATGTTGCTCCAAAGGGAAAATTCATTGCATTTGTATCAACCGAGGCAGAGACTGATCATCCTGAATCTGAATTGAAACCTGGAATTGACCTCCTAGGTCCTGTTGATGAGATATTCTTCGATATTTATGACAGATATGAACCAGTCAATGAACCTTCTTTGGACAATTGCTTTATTTCGACAGTGAGTGCATTTTTTTTTTCTGAATGCTGCTGCTAGTTATGATTGTGTTGCTTCACCTTTCCTTTATGGATGCACCCTAATTCGAGTTTCTTAATGTTTGGCAGAGCTATGATGCCACAACACACTTTGAGTCAACTGTCACAGATGTTCTCAACATGTATACCATGATAACTGGAAAGGTAAGATTGCACTCTCTGGTGTTGGAGTATTTGTGGTAAAAAACTACTCTTTGTAGAATCTCTACCAACTTGGGCTTGTGATTTTAATAGCTGCGATTCTGTTATGTACACAATTGTGATGTTAATCAATTGAACTCGTAAAAAGAGCCGCGTGATTGACTTCTAAGAAAACTATTCACTGTTGAATTCTATCTCTTGCTGGTATATGTTTTTGCCAATGTGCATGCCATTGATTGTTTGGCTGGATTATGTCAAGGGGAACATCTAATTAAAGTTTGTCCTTGACCTTTGGAGGAGGCACAAAACTGGGGGTTTGTGTTTAAATTCTATTCAAATTTTAAGATTGAACTGGGGCAATATTTGAACCAGATCCTAACTAAGCATCAAAGGTGATCAGTTCTTGTACATATCATTTAAAGTTAATCGTTTATAGTGTTTTTCTTGTTGCTTGTCATTTTATTCTCGTTGGAATCCACGTTGTAATTAATTCCACCTTTCATGTTGCAGGTTGTTGACCTCAGTGTGGATTTAAGTGCTGCCAGTGCTGCGGAGGAATGAGGAAAGCTGCATTTACATGCCACCGATAACGTGCTTTGTTCCAAGTTGCTTTGAACATCACAAATTTCTCTTGGGATTTGGCTCGTAAGAGTGGCATCAGACTCATCTAATTTGTCGTGGTCTTGGGTTTATCATTCCTTGTCTTAAACTATACACCATGTGACCTCCGATAAAGATATTTATGTTGTTTTAAATGCTGTCATATTTCCAAAGGGCAACTTTTTTCTGGGTCGTGTAAGAGAGAGAAGTTGCAATTTCTTCTGCATGGTTGGGTTATAGGGTGGCGGAGTCTTTGGTTATATTTTATAATAGACAGTGCCTTTCCATATTTTACATGAATGAAATGGACGCACAAATTCAAGGTGTGTGTGTTGCTTCAAAGAGGCAACGTGAAGGTTTTTTGGTGTTCTGCTGAATCGATAGTGGGTTCTTAAAACAAGGACAGGCTGGTTGTGGATGATAGATTTTTGTGATTTTAAAATGGGAAAATTAAAACCAAGTTTGGTCCAAATTGCAAACACTGTTATGGATTAAAAATTTAAACTTTTTAAAATATTTCCTGAAACAAGGACAGTCAAGAACAGCTAGATGCTACAATTTCTGCCTGGTAGGCTAATTTCTAAGCTTTGATTTTATGGTGTTTGGTATAGTATACAGGAGTGAAATTCGATTATTTGATCATATTTTAAATTTCTATTGATGTAAAATGTGAAACATAATTTTTCAAATTAGAGCCGGTAATCACGATTTAGATCAAATTACAAGATGCTTAATACAATTTTCCTTTTAAAATAGGAACATTCATTAGTCCATGATGGACCTATTCCCAGTATAAGCAATACAGGATTCATAGTTGAAGCTTGGAAAATTTATCACATTACTATGATTTTGATTAAAATCCCAGTAAAAATACCCTTGGCCCGGCTGCTTTTTGTTTGCCATTGCTCAAAGACCATACAGAGTTTAAAAAAAATGTTTAGATTTATTTTTATGCTAACATTTTCTTTTTTTCACTTCTACTGCTGTTACTTGTACTATTATTATTATTTAACTTGATAAACTAAAATCAAAGTTAATTTTATTATTAGGATGGAAAGCCCGGCCCAGCCCACCACTTAGTAGTCTATAATAAGCAAGCAACGGTGTCTCTCTCTTTACCTTGCTAGTTTATCTTGCTCGCTGAGACCTACGGGCTGCTACTGCTGTGGAAGACGACGACAACAACGGCGGCGGCATCGTCTGATTGATTCCTCTCACAAACATGAAGCTAGACGTCGAAGTGTTACGTTATCTCTCAAAGGACGACTTCAGGGTGTTAACAGCCGTAGAGATGGGGATGCGAAACCACGAAATAGTCCCCGCCGAACTCATAGACCGAATAGCCTCTCTAAAACACGGTGGCACCTACAAGGTCCTTAAGAACCTCCTCAAGCACAAGCTCGTCCACCACGACTCCTCCAAATACGACGGTTTCCGTCTCACTTACCTCGGCTACGATTTCCTCGCCATCAAGACCCTTGTTAATCGCGGTGTCATTTCTAGTGTCGGTCGTAAATTGGGGACCGGTAAAGAATCCGATATATACGAGGTTGCTTCTGAAGACGGTACCGTTTTGGCCATGAAGTTGCATCGGCTTGGGAGGGTTTCTTTTAGAGCTGTTAAGTCTAAGAGGGATTATTTGAGGCATCGCTCTAGTTTTAATTGGCTTTACTTGTCTAGACTCGCTGCTCTTAAAGAATTCGCCTTTATGAAGGTAAACCTTTCTCTTCTCAAAGAATGTGCTGTATTTTAGTGGGCTGCTTTGATTTTTACTGATTTTTGGAAAGGATTTAGCTTTATGGTGTCGAATTTGTGTTTTACTTTTTCATGGATGATAATGGGTTTTGGCTATTTATTTGAAGGCAAGGTTTGTTTTCTTTGTTCTTTTAGCTTTTTACTGTATTGGGTTGTTGTTAATTCTTAGAAATAATTTAGCTTTATCATGTAGATATTTGTGTAGTATTTTAATTGGGTAATAATGGGTTTTGGTTATTTTTTGAGTTAGGCATTGGAAGAACATGGGTTTCCGGTTCCAAATGCTGTGGATTGTAATAGGCATTGTGTGATCATGTCACTTGTTCAAGGTTATCCACTGTGAGTGCTGCTTGCTCTTTCTTTCTCTAATCTAATGTACAAAAAATGCAGATATCTTTCTTTCTGTTTGTAATGGATTATTGAATGCTTTTGTGTGATCAGTGTCCAGGTGAAGGAATTACAAAATCCAGAAACTATTTTCGAGACGGTACTTGGCGTTATTGTTCGTTTGGCAGAGCATGGTCTTATTCACTGTGATTTCAATGAGTTTAACATTATGGTATGCATTTGATACCAACTTACTTAAAAATGTGGAGCTGTTTGCTGTTGTTATCTTCTGGTTATGTTTTTTTTTCTTTCTTTTTTATTTATTATCCTTGTGAATTGCTGTGCTTTGTAGATTGATGATGATGAGAAGGTCACCGTGATTGATTTTCCACAGATGGTTTCTGTATCTCATCGGAATGCGCAGATGTACTTATTCAGCTCCCATCTTCATCACCATGTCAATTTAGTTTACTGATATATTGGATGCAATAACTGATTCATTAACACATTCCCATTTCCCAGGTACTTTGACCGTGATGTTGAATGCATCTTTAAGTTTTTTCAGAAGAGGTCAGTCAGTTGTTATTTTGCTAAATTTCTAATCTGATATTTGAAACTTAGACTGCCAATTGGGTAGTTCTGGATTGCATCTTGCCTTCTGGAATATTTCAAAATTTCCTAACCATTAGGCAGTTCCTCATGCTTAATAATTTCTGTTGTCTCCACAGGTTTAACCTCTCTTTTCAAGTAAGCACAGATGACAATGAGGGCTCTGATGCAGACACAGATGAAACTGGCTGGCCATCCTTTTCCTCAATATCCAAATCTTCTGGTTTTCTTGACAAGGAACTTGCTGCCAGTGGCTTCTCAAGGAAAGATCAGGAGGACATTGAGAAAGTATGGTGAAGCATTTTTCATTAAATTGTCCTATGGGGGTGGGAGGTTTTATTTATTTTTTCTTGTATCCTGCTTCCTCAGTGCTGTATTTTGAGGAATTCACCCAACTTCATCATCAACTCATATTAAGTGAACATGACTACAGTCTGTCCAAGGTTTTGTGCTGTATCATCAACCTTTGATATTTGATAGGCATGTGTCAACGTCTAATTCCTTTGGAAAGCTCCCTGCTTATCTTTTAGTTGCCTCTTTTCTGTTGAAAGCCAGTCTTCTATTGCATGCTCTTGAACATGAATCATTGCCATTTGCCATCTCAATGCACAAATTTGTAGGTACATCTTGTAGATGGTTTTATGAAAATTACTTTTCTTGTATTTTTCTGTGGTTCTATCTCTTACTATCTAGTCTGTTACCCTTAACATTCCTCTCAGTGTAGGTCCCATCAACTACAAGTGATGCTTTTTCCATAATGTCTCAGTTCATCCGCATCTTGTTGGAAAATAGGACACTACAGATCTTTGATATAACAGTGAAACTCTTTGTATTTGTTGTGGATTTTAGGCGTTATGAGTACACACTTGATGGTGCTGGGTTTCAGCTTTTGATGTTCCACCTTGTACACTTTTCTTTTTGTTCTGGGATAGCATGTATAATCAAATAAAAAATCTCTTAAATGATTTTGCATTACAGCTCTGAATGAAGTTCTATTTTTTTGCAGTTCATTGAAGAGGACATAGATGATACAGACTCTGACAGAGAGGAATCTGAAGATAAACAGTTTGTTGAGTCGACGGAAGCAAATGTCAAGGGTTTAAGTTCTTTGCACTTGGAGGAGCAGGTATATTTTTCTTGGCTTTTATTGTCACTACCCATTTAAGTGGCCTGACTTGGAAGTTCAATACAAACTGAGGCCTTAACCTCTTGATATCACTGAGTGTAGTTGAACTTTATGTTGCTTCATCAGAACACATTGATAGAAGAACACATTGCATCATCTGTGGGCATAGTAAGAGGAACTTCGCCATGCCTGTTAGGGAGTTGCAATGATTCATTTGGATATGGTGTTTTGATTCTTGGGTATCTTGAGACATGATAAGTAATTTATCTTACTAGTGATGGTTAATCATTGGAAAAGTAGAACTTTAAAGATCAAGAGTTGGTTGAATTTAATGTCTGAAGTTGATCAAAAAATGGAAAAACATTTCTTTGACAACCAGAATGATTTTTGTTATCGATAAAGGGACCCTGTTGTGGATTGTGTACTTTGTGCTCTGCCCCTTTTGCATACTAACGAACCAAAACCCTCTTTCAGCTTCTTATGTTTTTATAAATGACTTTATCAAAAGAGATCAGAATAAAATAATCATACCATTACCATGACATGCAAGAAAAATTCTTGAACGGGCAATTTATGGAGAGTGACAAGGAAACAAATGGCGAAATGATCAATGTTGAAGATATTTAAAGCCAAAATATTTATTGATGGATTCAAGTATGCAAAGATAACCATTCTAAAAAGGTTAATATCATGGCTTTGGGAAGGATGCCCAGATTTAAATTGCAGACCTGCAGTCTGCAGTTTATTTAACTGCATCTCCTGGACCACACCTGCATTCAATATATCAATTATTTTTGTCTATTGTTATGTACTCTTGTCCAGAATGTTTTTGTTCTGTATCCCTGCATTGGATTGTTTTAAATTATTAAGAATAATTACTTTTCAGGAAGAGCAAACTTCAAACTCTGATGAGGATGGGGTAGAGGTTAAGCAACGGAGTTGCGAAGCAGGTCAAGATAACAGGCCTGAAATTCAAGATGACAGCGACAAGGTACATTTTCAATTATTGTTTGCTCCAGCTGTTGAATTTTTTATATCGGTCTGACGTGTAACATGATATACGGCATGCATTTTTTGGGGGTTTGGATTACAGTGTTACTTGGGGCTTAGCATCCATCCCATGTCCAAAACCTTATTGACTCACGATGTTGAGCCTGTGGATCCAGCCTGATTGCATCTTTATAATACATCCCAAGTATTCTTGCTAAATACTTGGTTCTTCTGCATCACATTTTCCTTCTGTCGAATTATATCTTGTGGGGGATGTTTATCCACATACTAAATTAACAATAGCTCTATTTCTTCTCATCTCTTTACAAATGCCCCCAAAAGGAAAATGCCTCGTGTTCTAATGCAAATATACTTTTCATCGTAAAGTTGTGTTGGTTGGTTTATATGCACGGGTGTATGTAACTACATTTAGTATCGTGTTCTATATCTTCTTTGTTTCTACGTGATCCTCTAGGTAAAAAGAAAAAAAACGTAATTTGTTTGTTGCTCTTCATTGTAAAAATCTTAGTGCCATGCTGTTTGTGCTGCTTTATAACATGATATCACCTGACATTTATTTTTCCTCTCCTTCTTTTCTTATGTGCAAAACTAATAGCAGTTTCATTTTCCAGGAAGAAGATAATCAAAGTGCAATTGAAAATGATGCTGAACTGAACAAGAGTCTAAACAAGCAAAGAAAACGTGCCGTAGCGGCAGCTCGTGGGGGGCGGAGGAGTTTTGCATCCAGAAACTCTTACAAAGACAAGGGTGGCAAATCCTCCCAAAACTCCCGAATTCAGAAACAATTGTGCAGCTGGTGAAATATGCGAAACCTTTGAAATATGCGAAACCTTTTTGTAACGATAGACAGATAGACATGGTGTCGATTAAGTTGTTTGCAGCAACACTACCCTAAAGAGATAATTTTCACCTACTTCTTTGGGTGGAACACCTCAGAAAAAAGTGAAGAACAGCTCCAAGTGTAATCATTATGTATGCGGCATAAATGAAAAGTAGAAGGAAAGCTGAGAGCGCAAGATTGATTTCGTCCCTGTTTTCAGTATGTTGGAATTGAATATCATATTTTTTTTATTAACTACTTATCTTGTAGGGAAAGAGGAAGATGGTGATGGGAGTTTCTGATATAAGAAAGAGAAAGATGTGACCTTTAGCAAAACAGTAATCTTTTTCTACTGAATTCTTATGAGATATGTTTGCCAGTATTTTCCTTGCCTAAATCGGTGTTGGATCTCATCTGAAGTGGATTTCTAGATATGGTTTCGGATCTTCTTGTTCAACTCATAAAGATTATTTCGAAAAGGGATTTAGTTTAGTTTCAATTGTTAGTTAAGATGGATCAATGATTAAGTTTGCATTGCAAGGCTAGAACAGTTCCAAGCGATTATAGTGCCGGTGGCGCTGCACCGCAGGTGTGCCAGCGTTCTCTAATGGGCCCTTAAAAGAGCAGCAGCAATCCAATCCATATAGGAAAGGAAAAGAAAGGCTACAGAGGACTGAATGTCCAGACTTCAGAGCAGTATAGCCGGTTTTGCCGATTCACGGCCGAAGTTGTCAAACTCACTAGTATTTGGTCATGGCCCATGTAGTGGCGCTAAAACAACAGCTTGCCTGTACCATACCTTTTGCTGCTTTGCATTTCGCCACCATCAGCCAAACTTGTCACCGTGACAGAGAGAATGAACGAGGCCATTGGTTTCAGTGATCGAGAGCTCAAGGCATGCTCTTTACAGCGTTTTGATATCCCATTGCCAGGGTGTCAAATCAGGAATTTTTTCTCATAGTTACGTCGCCAACAACATCCTCAGCCGACATTCAAAATGCGACGTCGGAGACTTAAATCTTGCTCGCAAACTGTTCGACGAAATGCCCCACAAAGACACCGTTACCTTGGACACCATGATCACTGCCTATGTAGATTCTGGGTACTTGAGAGCTGCTTGGGATTTTCTAAAATCAATGAAAAGACGTGGCTTTCAAGCTGATGGCTATACCTTTGGAAGTATTCGTGCGTCTCGATATGATCTTGGACAAAAAGTGCATTCCTTGATTGTTAAGATCGGTTATGAACGAAATGTTTATGCGGGTAGCGCTTTATTGGACATGTATGCCGAGTGTGATAGAGTTGAAGATGCTTATGATGTGTTTCGAGGCATGCCAACGCGTAATTTTGTCTCGTGGAATGCACTCCTTGATGGCTTTGTGCAAGTGGGTGACCGTGACACTGCATTTTGGCTATTAGATTGGTGGAGAAGGAACGTGTTATGGTTGAAGATGGCACATTTGCTCCACTTTTGACGTTGCTTGACAATGATAAGTTCTACAAGTTATCCATGCAACTTCACTGTAAGATTATAAAACACGGCCTTGAATTTTATAATGCTTTATGTAATGCTACACTCACTGCATACTAGGAATGTGGTTCATTAGAAGATGCTGAAACGGTGTTTGATGGTGCGGTTGGCACCCGAGATTCGGTTACCTGGAATTCCATGCTGGCAGCTTATGTAGTGCATGATAAAGATGAGTAGGCGTTTAATCTTTTTTCTCGAGATGCAAGGGTTTGGGTTTAACCGAGATGTCTGTACTTACCATTTTTTTTTAATTAACATGGATATTTGGGTCAGCTTGTGCGTACTTTGACTAATTCTATGGGCGTGACCATCATATTAGCAACCACAGGACTCGAACTTGAAAACACAGGAGAAGCAAATCTATTGATCCCAAACTCTTACCACTGGCCACCAACTAGATCGTTCTTCTATACTTACACTTAATTTCATAAGTGCTTGCTTTGAAGCAGTTCATAAGAACCTCGGGAAATCCTTTCATGCGTTGGTGATAAAGAGGGGACTGGAATAATCAGTGGCCATCTGTAATGCATTGATGGCCATGTATCTCAAATCAAATAATAAATCCATGGAAGCTGCGTTAAACTTATTTCACGATCTAAGTTACTGAACTTTGAGTTCTGGGAAATTTATACATTTTCTGTTGCAACTTATGATTGGTGTTAGTATTTTTGTAAAAGATACAAATGGATTGAAAAGGTATCAATTAGAGTATGTTTTTCAAGCCTAACGATAACAATCATTGAAAACCCTACTCATTTCAACCAAAAAACAAGAGAAAAACCAATTTGTTGCCTTTTGACTCCAAATGATATTTAAGAACACACGTTCAAAGGCAGTCCAAAAGACATTGCAATCCGTTTTTAGTGTTCAGAAATTAGAGGAACATTGTTGTTTTGTCTTCTTCCATGCTTTCAGTCATTACATTTTCTATCAGAAGCTAAATAAGTAAGCGTACGCGGCAGACATGCAAAGATGAGTACAAATCCATCCTGCCCAGATAACCGAACACCTTACGTTGTCCGAAAATGCATTGCCCTTTTGCAAATTTGTGCCTCTTCCAGGTTCAAACTGAAACAAATCCATGCCTTCTCTATCAGACATGGCATCCCAGTAACCAACTTAGACATGGGCAAGCACCTTATATACACTGCTGTTTCCCTTGCAGTCCCTATGAACTATGCACACAATATTTTTACCCAAATCCAAAGCCCAAACGTTTTCACATGGAATACCATGATTAGAGGCTATGCTGAGAGTGAAAATCCAAAACCAGCCATTGAATTGTACCACCACATGCAACTGAAACCTGACACTCACACATATCCTTTTCTTTTGAAGGCCGTGTCTAAGGTGGTCGATGTTAAAGTGGGTGAAAAGATACATTCCCTTGTTGCAAAAAATGGGTTCGAATCATTGTTGTTTGTTCAAAACAGTTTGCTTCACATGTATGCTGCTTGTGGCCAGTTCGAGAGTGCATATAAAGTATTTGAATTAATGCCTGAGAAGGATATTGTGGCTTGGAATTCTGTGATTAATGGTTTTGCCCTGAACGGTAAACCCAATGAGGCTTTAACACTTTATAAGAGAATGGGTTCTGAAGGTGTTGAGCCGGACGGATTCACTATGGTTAGTTTGCTGTCTGCCTGTGCTGAGCTTGCAACGTTGGCCTTGGGCAGGAGGGCTCATGCGTTTATGGTGAAAGTTGGTCTCAACAAAAATTTGCAAGTTAATAATGCCCTTCTGGACCTTTATGCAAAGTGCGGAACCATTATTGAAGCACGCAAGATTTTTGATGAGATGGGAATTGAGAGGAATGTGGTTTCTTGGACTTCTTTGATTGTTGGATTGGCTGTTAATGGATTCGGTAAAGAAGCTCTTGAGCATTTCAAGGATATGGAGAGAGAGGGATTGGTGCCTAGTGAGATCACTTTTGTTGGGGTCTTATATGCTTGTAGTCATTGTGGTATAGTTAATGAGGGGTTTGAATACTTCAAAAGGATGAAGGAGCAATATGATATTGTGCCTAGAATAGAGCACTATGGTTGCATGGTTGATTTGCTTGGTAGAGCAGGCTTGTTGAAAGAAGCATATGATTATATTCAGGATATGCCACTGCAGCCTAATGCGGTTATTTGGAGGACCTTGTTAGGGGCTTGCACAATACATGGGCATTTAGTCTTAGGAGCATTTGCAAGAGCCCGACTCTTACAGTTGGAGCCTAAAGACAGCGGAGATTATGTGCTACTCTCCAATCTGTATGCATCCGAGCAGCGTTGGTCAGATGTACATGAGGTGAGAAGGACAATGCTTAGTGAAGGAGTCAGAAAAACTCCAGGCTATAGCCTTGTAGAGTTGGGAAATCATGTCCATGAGTTTGTTATGGGTGATAGGACTCATCCTCAAAGTGAGGCAATATATAAAATGCTAGTGGAGATAGCCATGAAGTTGAAATTGGCAGGCTATGTGCCTCACACGGCAAATGTGCTTGCAGACATTGAAGAGGAAGAAAAGGAAAGTGCTTTGTTTTATCATAGTGAGAAGATTGCAATTGCTTTTATGCTCATTAATACACTACCAGGGACCCCAATTAGGATTATTAAGAATTTAAGAGTATGCGCAGATTGTCATTTTGCAATTAAGCTAATATCAAAGGTTTTTGAAAGAGACATTGTTGTTAGGGACTGCAGCCGCTTTCACCATTTTAGAGACGGTTCTTGTTCTTGTAGGGATTACTGGTGAAGTTTGGGATGGTTTTATCAATTAGTGCAATAAAGGAAACATATGAAGGTTTGAATAGGAAATGCAAAAATCTATGCAGTTATTGACTTCATTGTTTTGCATTTCTAGCACTGATATTGGTGGCCTTGGATTTGGCAGAATTCTTAGCCGGATTTTTGCATTGCTCTTGACATGCTGTTGTGATAGACCCTGCTGATTCCAAATTTGTATTGTCATCTTCAAGTATAAATTATTGTTTACTGCAGTCAAGCATGTGCTTCTCTAAAATCTTACAAGCATTTGATATTTAAATACGGATTGACAAAGAAACTGATATTTACGAGGTTGCTATAGAGGATGATACTTTTTTTGGCAATGAGGCTACTTGGGCTTGGCAGAAAGAGTTTTTAGAGCTGCAAAGTCCAGGGGGGTTATTTGAGGCACCTGCCTAGTTGTAATTGGCTATACTTGTCAACACTCGCTACACTGAAAGAATTCGCATCTATAAAGGTTGCCTTTTCTGTTCCTGTTGTCTTTTTTTCAAATTTACTAAAGTGGTTCGTGGTGAAACTTTTGCTTATTGGTTTTGTAGGCATTGAAAGAGCATAGGTTTCCAGTTCCCAAAGCAGTGGATTGTAATAGGCAGTGCGTGGTTATATCACCTGTTCAAGGTTAATAACTGTGAGTATTTCGCTTTCTTTGTCAAATGTAATGCTTCTAGGTTTACAAAATGAACAATTTTTGTTCTGTTGGTACTCAAGTAATGGTTTTTTTTTTATTATTGTTTTTGTTTGATCAGTGTCCAGGTGAAGCAATTGAGAAATCTGAAAACAGTTTTGAAATGATAATTGGCTTTATCATTTGTTACGCAGAACATGGTCTTATTCAATGTGATTTCAATGAATTTAACTATTAGAGGATGCATTTGGTGTCAGCTTAATACCTGTGCTAATTGTCTTCTGGTTATGTTTTTGTGCTCTACATTTATTCCCTTCTTGAATTGCCGTGCTTGGTAGATCGATGATGATGAGAAGGTCCCCGTGGTTGATTTTCCTGATGGTTTCTGTATCTCATTAAAATGCACAAATGCACTGATTTGCCTTGATTACCATGTAATTCTTCACTCCAGTTCACCTTACCGGTTTATTTAATTTAGTTTGGATTCTGTAAAATCATATATCAGATACCTTAACTTCGTTCCTTGTAGCATTCTCATCTCCCACGTGCTTTGACCATAATGTTGAGTGTATCTTCGATTTTCTTATGAAAACGCAAGTCAGCGGGTGTCACTCAAGTTACTTGCAGCAAGCAATAATAAATGAAGGGGAAGCCCTGAGCGGAATCATAATGGAGCAGCGT
>Ga0325411_1004064_pt1 | contig 16467 bp, 8 predicted proteins | sample PopdelMetagenome_13_FD_206181 | JGI IMG/M metagenome (GOLD analysis project Ga0325411, IMG submission 206181) | Populus deltoides microbial communities from Bellville, Georgia, United States - Xylem-PdIQD-R4 | ecosystem: Host-associated > Plants > Phyllosphere > Stem > Wood/Secondary xylem...
GGATAAAATTAGGGCAATCCATCAACTAGAACAATGTGAATATATGGAAGTTTCCACTATTTAACCCATTTTTGGCTATTTAAAAAGAACAACTACAATTATGTAAAAAAGTGAATTAAATGCTTATGTTTGTATTAAAAAAAATAATACTTATTCTTGTTCTGCATCATTTTATTTCTTCAAAACAAGACTTTTCTGCTATGCATTTTGAAAACGTCTTTCCGTAACAATTTACTCCTTTTTCATAAAGAATCTTGATTAAAAAATAAAATAAAATAAGTTTGACAATAACTTTAAGAGGGTGGGCCTCACAAGCTAACTCATATACATTACAGTTTGTGAAAAAATCTATAGGCCCAAACTTGCGAACTTAATCATGTTTAGTTTCTTATTTAACTTCGAGTATGGATTTTAATTAATTACGAATTTAAAAGATTAATTTTGGTTTACAAAGTTCACTTGAATTTTTTTTTCTCACCCTCAAGATTTCTATTGTTTTTCTATTCATTTTATATGGGATGTTTTTAGTCCTTTTGAAAATAGTATGGGTTCTTTAATTTTTTTTGGTCTTTATTATATTAATTTAGCTTTTTTTTAGGAATTTTATTTTAAAATTAAATTAAACTAAATGATTTCTTCCATCAAAATTTAGCTTTGTTAAATTGTTGCCTCAGGGTTTTTTTAAATTGTTGCCTAGGGTTTTTTTTAATCTTTGTTAAATTTAGCTTTTTTAAAATAATTTTTAATTTTATTTATTTTATTTATTTAATATTTTAAATTTTTTTTAAAACAAATCTTTTAACTTTTAATTGAGCGGGTGTTGAGCTTTTTAGTTAAGTCCAAGTCTACAATTTAACAAGTTACGAGTTTGAGAGATTAACTCGGTTTACGAGGTTCACTCAGGCTTATTTGGTTTTTTAAGTTTTTTTTTTTTTATCCACCAACATTTAATTATTTTTTTATTTGTTTTCTATGAAATTTCTCATTTACTTATTTTTTTTATTTGTTTTTTATGAAATTTCCCTGTGGTTTTGAAACTAACGAGGTTTAACTCAAAAAATTTTTTAATCAGAATTTTATTTTTAAATTAAATTAAATTAATTGTGTGAAAATAAGCATGAGATGCTCACTTTATGGTGCTTTTTTTTTTAGGGTCACTGCTCTAACTACACGTGCAACCCTTTTCAATTATCAAATTCATTGATTTTTCTTACTCCTTTTAAAAGATTGATATCGCATTAACTTTCTTTTTCATATTAGCAAAAAATTAACTCGGCTGCTACATAGTACTTGTCACCTATCTAGTTTATACTATAAGTCATTGGCATTTCATTGTGAAATGCCATTAACAATTTGGTCCTAAAAAAGACTTATGATTTGGTCCTCAAATGTTTTGAGGATTTTTTATTATTTCAAACTTTAAAAATAAAAATAAATTCATCCTTCAACATTAGGTTTACTAGGTATTAGATTTTATAATTTATATTTATTTTCTTTCCATGAAATTATCTTAATCCCATTACCTGAATCACAAGTTTTGCAGATTAGCTGTATTGATTCGTGTTATTTTTTTAATTAATTATTTTTTAAAAATTTATTAATTAATTTTTAAATTTATTTTTCAACATTGAGTTGATTGAGAATTAAACTTCATATTTTTTTTTTAATTTTGATTTCTATGAGATTATAATGGTCTCATATATAGGGTTACAGCCTTACAAGTTAGTCTGGTTGACTCAGAGTTTTTTGTCCCTATTTTAAATGAGTATTTTTTTTTCAATTTCATCCTTTAACATTGAATAGATATTTGAGAATTGTGTTTAATAATTTTTTTTTATTGCTTCCTATAAAGTTATTAGGGTTTCATGACCTGAGTAATGAATTTGACAGGTTAACTCGAGTTGACCTGAGTCAATTTATATGTTGTCATTAGAATATTTCAAAAGAAAGATGTTGTCTTCAGTGTTGTTAATCAAATTATATTTTTATAGGTTATTTTGGTTATCTTTGAACCTGTCAAGTTAACAAGGTTATACTATGTTAATTTTCATATAATTTAAAATTTTGTATACTAAAGATCATATTAGCATCATCCAAATATTTTATATATATATAAAAAAAAAAATTAATCCAACCCATGGCGTAGTCAATAGTTAATTTAAAGGATATACACTAATTCTTCCACGGAATTTGTATAATTGGATGCAATAAATAATGCTTAACTTACTCTAGATGTTGGCAAGTGCTTAGGATATCTTTTACAGGGATTCCTTATGTTATCAACTCCTTTCTTCTAGGAAGAAGAGTGTTGCTGGAGGGAAGATGCAAGCTTCTTCAAAATCGTCAACATTATAAGCATAAGGCATGCTATGTTTGTTATCTATCACATGATGAGTTCCGAAACCTTGCTCGTAGAAATCCCCCAGAATTTTGAAGGCAAAACTCAGGTGGTGACCACAATCTGTACATTTCTAAAGAAGTTTTTATTATGCGATTTGACACATTTTACAGAACTAATCAGTGAACACTAGGAATGAGTTGTTTTGCCGAAATATCTGTTGGGAAAATTACATTGACAGCATGACACTTTCCTTTCTAAAATTCTTTAATTGAGACTTGAAAATACCATAGAAATACCTGGGTAAATGACTCGTTTCTATTTGCATATATGTCGCTAGAAGAGCAGCAAGGACCTTTGCGGCTCGCCAAGTGGACTAGACTTCGGTTGGATTGTTTTATAATAGCCCGTTTTGATATAATGTCAGGGCCTTTTTTAATCTTCAATTTCTTTAGATGAAGAACGAGTAGCTATGAAACTAGAGCTGCGAAGTCTATCTTTGGAAAGATGATGTTTTTATATTTTTGTCTCAAGTTTGAATGAATCCTGGATCAATTTAAGTTTCAGAGAGCCGAGCCATTCTGTTATTTGGGTTTAATTTATACCATTTTCTATTTGCTGAAAGGATTGATATATGAAACGTAGTTAATGATGCTCGTAGAGCTCAACTAATCAAGTTTTAGACCATTTCAATCTGCAATTCCTTTAAGTTACTCAGGTTCTATTCTAGCAGTTTGGTTCAATTAATTCTGTGAAATCAAGTGTTGAAATTCAGTGCAATGAGAATATATAAGAGGTGAAATCCAATGCTACGTGATTTTCTTTTGAGAGGCGCGCCATCCCTCCTTGTAGTGACAATCTGATTGAACCACACTGATGTTGTATGGTTCCGTGAATTTGTTTTGCTATATAGGGTGTTTTGCAGTGTGACAACGATTGCTTTTCAAATAATTTTTTATGCTGAAATGTATGTTAATAATTTTTTTATTTTTTAAAAATTATTTTTGATATCAGTACATCAAATCAATCCAAAACATACAAATTATATTAAATTTTAATAAAAAAAAATTAAAATTTTTGGGAACGCGGTGTAAACCGCGTCCCAAACATGTTCTATAGTTCAATAATGCATGTAATCCTGCTGAATGACTGTAATTGATTTGTTTCTATCATGGCTTTGTTTCATTCCTTCAGCTATTTCTGATTCTTTTATTTGTACAATGAATTTAACTCTGTTTATGATTTCTGTTGATTCAATATTTACTTACATGAAAGAGCCAGGTAGGATTGGTGATTGCTCAACCAGAGATGTTGTTGACCAACTCCAAACACAGGAAGACTGAGATGATTGGTTTCGGTGTCATTCTAATATCTTGATATGCTTACAGCCATTCTGAGAACTGGCCTACTCGCCAGATCATTGACTCATGGAGCTGTGTTGAAGTTTACTGCCAAGAATCAGACTTTGATCACCATGTCAATTTTCTTCAACTTCTGTGTTGTTATAGATGATTCCTTGGGTGGCTTGTGGCATGGTGTGAAGAATGCCCTTGGCATTCTGCATCTGGCTGTAGATTTTTACAAATTGTTACTGCTTGTGTGAACTACCTGGAAGCAACGCCCTGGGAAAAAGCTGAGGAGGAGGAGGAGATCCTAAAAATCATACCACGCAAGGGATCAAAAGCGCAACCAATTCTGAACCATTTCCAACCAGTCAATCCATCAGCTGTCAGATATTAAATTTGCCATTTCATTATCTCCTTCACCCATGAATGATCTTGAAACTTCTGCACAAGAGCAGCATGTGTACAAGCTGACTGAGGATGATGATGCCCCTCTATTGACAGTTGATGAGGAGGTCAAATTTGAAGCAAAAGAATGTGTGAAGGGACTGTTCACCAGATTTAACAATATGTTAGAAGCTTTGTTATGTGATCCTGTGGAATCAGCTAATGAGAAAGAGAAAATGCAATCTTTTCAATCATATCTATCACATTTGTCATTGGCTTGCTAGATATTAAATAAGTTGGTAATCATGAAGGAATTTGTCAATAAATTGAAGCTACTTCAGGTTGTCGAGCAAGCTAGTTCAGAAGCCAAAATTATTTAGACAAAGTCGAAGGTTGTAGAGGTGGCAGCAAAGGTTTTAGAAGCAATAGGATATGGCATTGTTATTCTTCCTACCGCAAAACGGCTTCACTTGGTGAAGGTTTGGCATCCATTTGTGAGGGTTACCAAAGCATTAATTGATTCTGCCACAACTAATGCCGAGGATGCTCCAGAACTTACGATTGATAGTGAGCTATGGCAGTCCTTAGATCCACATTTATTTCAATGGTTCTTGCGCTGCCATCAGAAGACCAGGCAGAGATTTTGACTGAATGGTTAGGAAATGAGCATATTCGTTATCCAGACATCACCGAGGCAATTGAGGTGTGGTGTTACAAGGTTGCAAACAGAAGACACACTGGGCAGCCGTGGCAGGGCCACACTTTGATAATTTGTTTTTCATCTTTTTGTTAGGCCTAGATTAATGATGTCGCTTAGTTACGTAATAATATAAATCACATTTTAAAATCTTAACAGTTTAAAATTTTAGTTTTAAATTGAAGTGATTTTTTAATATGATATTAAATTTTGCTAATCAAACAGTTACGAGTTTAAATCTTATCATTTCTATTTTATTTGAAAAAATTAATTATATAAGGCATATTGAATCTATACAAGTTTAAATTTTTTTTACTTGAAACAGTACGTTAAAGAATAATATAAATTATATTTTATAACCTCAACTAGTTAGTTAAGTTTTTGAGTTAAGATAATTTTTTAATTTATAAAAAAATCAAGAATTCATTTTTCAATCCTTTGTAAAGATTAGGGTATGATTTATAAAGTTTCACTGAGAAGAGACCCCTAAACTAGGTGCCCTGGATTTTAGCTTATCATCCAAGTGTGAAGTTACATTCTACATGAGGATTCTGTTTGACTGTAATCTATAATTGTGACTACCACTAATTCTATTGTAATTAAACTCTCAAAAATCTTCGGGGCTTGTTCTATCAGATGTTCCAATTTTGCTCATACCAAATTTCATCTGTTTATCTATCATTTACTAGATTACTTTGTAATTGAAGGCCTTACTCAAGCTTTATCAATCTTAGAACACTTTCATTACGTTGATTTACATGTTTTTCCTTCTTAAAACACCAACTATTCTGCCATGGAAAGAAGTTTGACGAACCTTAAATTTGTAATTATTTCTGAGGGTTTTTGTTGAGTACAAAAATAATAACCAAGTAATTAGGCTATTCGCCTATTGCCCCCAGTGGTTCAGGGCAAGGAACGACCTTTCTAAAAGAATATAATTCGTGATATGAGAAAACCTCATCCGTGGTGGACAATTAATTATGGGTAGTAGTTGAGGATTCAGTATCCTTGGCAAAGAAGCAATCCTTGTAAACAAAGACAAATCTGCAATATACCCCATTGCCTTATCTAAATCTACCTAATAAACAATAGTTTCGTTACTTTTCTTCTTCTATTGAGTAATATGATTTTGGACCGTCTGGATCTGTTATTTTTGCATGTGTTCTTGCTCCTTTTGACTTTATTTTTCAACCTACTTTTTTATCCCGACTTTTCTCTAGCAGAGTGCCTTTTGGGGTTCCTTATCTAGCTATCAAAATTCCCAGAATCAGAAAATCATATTCTGCAACCACTCCTGACTTATCTTTGAAAACTTTGTTTGAATGAGACCTATGATGTTTATGCTCCAGAAAGCTCTCCCCTGACAGCACTAAAAGTGGATATAAAAGTGGTTTTCTTCCACTGTATCGTTTCTAGATGATGTTAACCTATTGATTTTAAGGAAAAATATCACTACTGATGTCTGCAGCATCCCATTCTTAAATCTCACATCCTGTGTGTAGCTAGCAATCAACTGATCAGCGTCACAGTTCATACATACTTGTCTTTATTTGATGAAATACACAGTGACATCAGGATTGCTCACAATCAATATACTATATTGGTATACCCCAATAGCTAACTCTTATGACACCAAGCCATCTATCATCCATATTCAAAACTTAAAAAAATAATATACAATCTCAACTATATAATCTTGAATCCTAAGCTGTCTAAGAACTCAAAGTGTAGACCTATACTAAAGTGAGTTTTCTTCTTTCTTTACACTACCATGCATTTTCATTGTTCCCTAGTTATAGATGAAACAGCAACAAATAGTGAAAAGAGATCCTGAAGCCTCCACCTCTTTTTCCTAATATATCAGGCCACAAAGTCTGGCAACAGTTGTGCTAAAAACCTCTTTCGGTTCTGAATGTCGATGCTCTCGTATGCAGTTGAAGAGTGAGGCGTGGATGTGTTAATGGCTCCAAACTCATTTGGCTCGCCAATTTCTACTCTTCTTCCCAGTTGAATGTTTTGGTTAGGAAGAAAAGTTTGGTGAGTGCCTGATAAGGAGAGGTTTTCACAATGTGGTAACCCGAGTGAGAGAGAAACACCATTGCCAGAAAACCTTGGTGTAAACTGCTCGCCATCGAACCTCCCAATTTCACCAATTGGGTATTGCCCAAAACCTCCAATGAAGTTGGTTTGACCTCCCATGAATGAGTAGCCATCCCTACTCTGCCTCTCACTGCCGAACTTTACAGAAACCTGCTCATCATTTGCCTCACTAGGCTTGATGTCCATGTTTATGGATGGCACACTAGTTGAGGACTGTATGAAATCATTGCTTCTTCGTTTCTTCGGGCTCCTTTGTGTGATCCCTTCTAATTCTGATGATCCTATAAAGGAAAACCCAGACTGGTTTCGGACATTTCCTCCAACAGGAGATGTTGAAGCTGTCGGCATTGAGATCTCAGAAGGAGCATCTGGTGAATTGTCCAAGGACTTGAAATTTCTAGTTTGATTTTCGCTCGCCGAACCTTTCTCTTGAAGAACTGACGGAGAAGCAGAATCTTCATTGTGATCACTCTTGCTTGTTTTGTCCTCTGATCCATCCTGTTCTTGTTCCTTAATTTCCTCCGTGTACATTTCTTCTACCATTGGCTTCCAAAGTCGAACTCGAGCGTTTATGAACCAATTAGACACCTGTGCAGTAGCAGACATTCAATATAAGAATTTCCAAAGCTGCGATTCGAATATAAGAATTTCCACAGCTGCGATTGAAATGCTAAAAAAATGCAGGAGATGGTTCATACCTGGCTCCTCGTGAGTCCTGTTTGTTTTGCTAGCATGTGCTTGTCTGAATCCTTGGGATAGCTGAAACATGAAAGGTTCACAAATCAGACATGAATAAAAACGGACCAAAACCTAGAATTCAGGAATTTTTGTTGGATCATGTAGAACAACTACGATTATCTACATGAAACTAGTCATCAATAGGAAAGGGCAAAAAATGCTTACGGGTGGAGAAAGTGTTCGAAGAGCCAAGCACGGAGAACTGAAACTGATCTTTCAGGCAATCCTCTCTGTGGTCTCCAAGCATTGTGCTGGATCATTCCCAACTGCTGAAGTGCACGCTGTTGCCTAAGGTGATGATCGACAAATTTGAGCCTTGAACCTTCAATCTTTCCTCCCAAGCAATCCTCTTCACCTAAGCTTTTGTTTGCAGCTTTAATTTGACCTGTTATTGCATCCTTCAAGCACCTAAACTGTTTGGAGATTGTTTTCAGCGCAAGGGCTGTATATGTCTTAGCAGAACCAATTCCTGCTGCTTGCTCAAACGAGGAAATCACAATCTGCATCTGGTGATGATATTGCCTGTACCTTTGCTCCACCTGCAGATAATCAAAAACTAGAATGAATAAAAGTATCTGCTTTCATAACAGGGTAGATATTATCAAGTTGAATACAACACCAGCTGACTGAGATTTGGACTCAGTTTCATTTGATGGGTTTCGTACAGTGATAGAGACCTAACTTTAATCCAACTGATCTCAGCCAATATTTTACTTGACACAAGCAAGAACATTCCAAGAAACTGTAAACTTCATTTTCAAAACTAACTCATCAAAACCTAGCCAACACAAATTGTTAACACACCAATTGAAAACAACACATAGCTACACGTATAAACTGCGTACCTCATCAAGCATGCTGATAAGTTTAGCCTTCTTCATCTGAATTTCCTGCCTCTCGGCAGTGGAAAGCTCCGGTCCACGCTTCCCACTTACTTCTCCTCCACCAGACCCTTCTCCGGCTAATGATTCTCCAACCACTTTGTTACTAGTGTTACTACCAATCCCATTACTCCTCTTTGACAATTCACTCTTAATATCATTATTATTCACGCTAACAACCTCATCAAGTAGGTCTTGAGCAGCCTTCAAGTACTTTGAGCTCAGCAACACCCCTTGCATACCCAGAACCCCATTTGTCACACCCGAGCCTGATGACACCGACCCACCGGACACCCTTATATCTTCACCAGATACAGTTTGAGCCTGCGATCCAAAACAGCCTTGCTTTTGTGAGGAGAGGCTCAAAGACAGACCTTGCTGAGCGCGTGGTGTGTCACGCGCGGTCGGTGGAGGGTCAATTGGATTGTAAAGATTGTAATGGATACGCGGAATAAGTCCATGCAAAGTGGAAGCGTCATGGGAGTTAGGGTCCAAAGGGATGCCAACGAATTGTTGGGTGTTGGGTGGCGCGTGGCCCGAGAGGTGGGGTGGAGGAGAGAGGCTGTTGGAAGCAGCAGCAGAAGCAGCGGCGTTGAGGAATACAAAGTTGTTGGAAGGTGGTGGTGGAGGGGTGTTGGAATATTGGACATAAGTAGGGTTCATAAGAACAAGAGTTTGGAGACCTTCCGCTGATGCTGCAGCTGCTTGGAAATCAGGATTCCCATGAAAGTATGTCGCCATCGGATTGGTTTTCTCGAAAAATTATGTGCAGTCTTTGTATCTACACTTGAAAAGAGACCACGTTAGTTAATTAGCCTTCACATCCAAATATCATATCTAAAGACACACACAGAAATAAATACACACTACCCCTCATCTTTCTACATACATGCAGACACAGTAGTGCCCAGTATATAATTCAATGAGTTCTTTATGTTACTTACCTTCTTTATGAGAGTGGAATTTCTGATCAGCCCATCAAAGACCAAGTGTTTATCAAATATATGGGAGTTTTACAGAAAGTCTAGTGATGATCTCTTGTTACTCGAAGCCTGTGAATCAAGAAGAGGATGCATGAGGAACGAATTCAGAAAGCTTTGAATTAAGTGAAGAATTCTTGTTCATAAATTATACAAATTAATTTATGAACAGTGCGATCAAATCAAGATTTGAAAAGAATTCTTGTTCGTTAATGTTTTACATGTTTTCATCTTCTATAGTGCTCGAGTATCAACATCTAGAAGAAGAAAGAGTTAGAAAATAAAAGGGTAAGGAGTGGAAAACGGAAAGGTGTTGTTTATATATAGATATTAAGAGAGAGAGAGAGCGGGGGGGGGGGGGGGGGGATAGTGCAGGGATTGAAAGAGAGAGAGAGAGAGAGAGAGAGAGAGAGAGGCGAGAATTGATTATAGTCTCAGGTTTTTATATAATTGGAACCTGTTGTGATGGAAATCTGAGTGTGCACGTGCTTCATGATCATCTGCACTTCAAGGGGAAAGAACAATTTTTCACTTACAATGACTTGAAGCCCATGAATTGTGAGAGAAGGAGATAGAACTAACGATAAACAGTTGGGGCTAAAATACACGAGAAAAGGAAAGGGAGGACAAATATGTGCGTGTGTGTGTGTGTGTGTGTGTGTGTGTATACATGAAAAACACAAAGGAGCACACACCCACCTGTCTCTTGTATGATCTATCTATGGATTGAACAGTCTCTTCACTACTTAAGAGGAAAGACCTCTGTCAGACTCAAATCTCTGCAACTTCCCCCTTTGAAAAGGAAAAAGAGATGTCAAGAGAAAGATGGGGTTAAAAAGGCTGGGAAAAAGATACCCTTCTTTATTCACTCATTATCCACACATAATAATATTTTTGAACCCCCCATTTTATCACCAAAAAAATTCAAAAAAAATTAAATAAATTAGGCTAGAAAGGAAATTACTTTGACTAGTTAATTCATGCGCTAGTAGCATGTTTTTCTTGATTTGTAGTGGGAGTGTGTAGTATATATCATGAGAGGTTGTTATCTATCAGTTCTGCACTTTGATGAGGACCATATCTTATAGTATACTTCTATGGACACCTTCTCCCTCCCTCCCTCCCTCCCTTCCTCTCTCTCTCTCTCTCTCTCTCTCTCTCTTTTATGGCTTTTGAGTGAGGTACCTGCTGCGAATAGATCAAAACCAGGGAGCTTCTGTGATTTGACCTTTCCTTTTCAAATCATTCGATGCCTCAGGCAAACTTTGATGAGCCACAAAGAACCCTTTTTTTAAGAACCCTTTTTTTTTTTCCTTTCTTTTTTAGTGTTCGAGCATGTGTGTGAGAGAGAGAGGGGATCTATACGCATGTAGTAAGTGTGTTATATATAAAAAGAAAGAAAAGAAAACAATAATAATTGAGATTTCATCAAAGGGTGTCAAAAGAGCTGAAAAACTAGCTAGGAAACGCCTCCTTTCAAAACCCAAAAACTTGGTAAATGAAAATTATAAAGAAAAGATGACGATGATGATGATGAGAGCTGGATGTGGGTGGAGGGTGGTCCCTTTTGTTCAATTCAATAATAAATATCTCTGTCTTCTTCACATTTTTGTTTTTTCTTCCTCTTTCTTTACTTTTATTTTCTTTTTTTGGGTATAATTCTTGTGGTTGGACGACGGAGTATGAAGATAAAGCAATTGAATCACCAGGGAACACAGAGCCAATCACCACAGCACCTCCAATTTTCAAATATATACGTACCTATGGATATTAATTATACCAATTTCCATCCTGTATGAAGTACATATATGTGTGTATAAAAATTTAGAATATGGTATTAAAAAGCAAAATTCAATAGTGGATCAATCCAAGTGCATGCATTTGCATCAAGGTAGACAAAATATATGGGCCCTGCCTAGCCGTAGGTTCTCACTGTTTTTACTGTTCCTTCTTTTGGCTAAAATTATTGAAAACAAACTACATATCTTCGTTATGGAAGAGTTTTCTGGTATCTGCTCCTAACACTTGTCTATTTTCCCGCTGTTCTTCTTCAAACAGCCCCTCTGGGGGAGGGAAGGGGGGGCCTCCAAATTATTCCTCTATTGGAAATATAAAATAAAGGGGTTGACAGCTAGCTGTGTAGCTAGGGATTTTTTAAGAGGTAATAACTATAATTAATAAATAAAGAAGAAAAGGTCTTCAGTACATGACCAGTTAATCAATTCTCAACAACAACCTTTCGTTGTTGTAGCCAGGCCTGATCTAGATCAGAAAGCAGTTCTATCGCCATCAGAATCAATAATAGTCAAGAATGAGCTTTGAGATGTTAATAGGACTGGTGTGCAAACAAGACACGTTCAAGATGTTCGTCAGGTAAACAATATGTGGTCTCAGAGGGAAATTATTACAGGGTTTATTATAATGTCAAAGGGGATCTGTGCCATGTTATTAAATTTCGAAGGCCTTGTTTGTAACTGTAAACAAAATCAAATTTTTTATATGTTATTTTAATATATTTTTTAAAAAATATATTGTTTCTACCGTGATCTAAGAACACCCAGCAGCCATGCCATGATTCCCCATATCAAATTTAGCAATAACTCTGCAATTGAATGTCTTCAGGTTGACATTGACTGATCCGCGCGCAGCCAGTGAAAAAAGCTGCAAGGTAATTACTATACAGATGATAATATTTACTACCTCCAAGGTAATATATATATTCATGTCCCATGTGAATTGAAGAAACTGATAATGCAGTACTTGCTGTTGCATTGAATGTCTTCCTTCATGAAAATTAGGAGAACAGGTCAATTCGAAAGCCCAATAATTCAAATAGAGGATTGACATTGGAGCAAAAGAAATAAATTTCTTGACAGAATTTCCTTTAAGGCACCCTCCAATGTCACTTCACTGAACAGATCATATCAATTCCTAGAAACGTTACCAATAATTGTCCTCTAGATTTTTTAAATAATAGAAATATAGGTAGACTGTTGACTTGGTCATTTAAAAGTTTAGCTTTATATGTTTATTTTATTAATGCTAATAGTTTGTTTTTAGTTATGGTTATAATAGGGAGACTGGTTATTTTTTAAAATATTTTTTTTAATATATTAAAATAATTTTTTTAAAAATAAATTATTTTTAATATTAATATATCAAAACAATCTAAAAATAAATAAATTTTAGCCGAAGCATCTAAAACGCAATACAAAACGGGGCTTGGCATTAAACTCCAAGCGGGTAGCTTCCTCTTAAAAAAGAAAAGGAAAGAAAAACTGGATTTATGGGTGCAACCAAACTTGGGACCTTCCAATGTCCTTTTCAAGTGCATTATCAGCTAGCAACTTTAGTTTTGAAGCCAAGTTTCTGTTGGATTTAGCGCGCGCAGATCATGTTCTAGCTAGGACTATGTAGTATTGCTGTATTAATGATTTTGATTAAGAAAATGTTATAATGCCAAGGAAGTTTCGATACTGGAATCGAAGTGCAAAAGTAATCATAAATGATTGTGACTTTAGATGGATTTAAAATTCAAACAGAACCTGTTGCATGATATCTACAACATATATATACACACACACACACACACACACACACACACATATTGTTGTTGTTCATTCTCTAATTTCTTAGTTCATGTCGCTGTGTTTTGTCAGATCTAATCTTTCGTTTACAATTTATGTTCTATTGGAAGTGATCTTTTAACCTAGTACACATGTCCGTACAAATATTATTGTGTCCCCTTAATGGTGCCATTAGTCCATTTTCAAGAATGTAAGTGCTGCATATCACATCAGACTACCAGAGTAATCCTCTAATTTGGGTGTCACCATGAACATCTTCCCCCTCATCTTCAATTCAGAGAGGAATAACTCAAATAATTAAACTCTAAGTTTATTTTCTAGAAATCATCTGTTTGACCCTTATAAATTTTAAAGCCACTAAAGTTTTACATGGTTGTTAATTTCAAGATCCGTGAAATTAGTCGAGGTGCGTATAAGCTAACCCGGACACCCACATTAATCAAAAAAAAATATCTCCCCCCCCTCTCTAAAATATCTCCAGTAACTAAATTGTGGTGTATGACATTTATTTAAAGTGTTTATTAGCTATTTGATTGATGCTTTGTAGCAGGTTGAATATTTTATTTTCTAATAAAAAATGAATATATAGACTTTTCCAACTTGTTTTTTTTTTTACTATTATACAGTAAAATTAATAAAGAGATAATCTAGGCTAAAAAAACAAGAAAGACAACTTGATAATAAGCCAGACTTGATAAGTTTGTAATGAAACTTGGGCCAATTTAAAAAGTACAAGATTTGGTTATAAGCTAAGACAATATTACACAAGAAAATGGTGAAGTCTGGATCAAATGGAAGGAGGATTAGGATACAGACTAGAAATGGTCTAGATTTGTCAAAGAAAAACTGACATGGTATGTGGATTAATAGAAAGAACAAAGAAGATGGGTGGTTACCAGACAATTTTCTATAGTTTTTTCTATTTAAAAAAGGATGAAGTAGGAATTAGGAGACAATCAAACATAACAACAAATCAACAACAACTGCATACAAGTTCAATCAAGTTTGCAAAAACTTCAAAACATGGCTCCAGTAGGCAATAACTAGTAGGTAAATAACTTGTATGAGATAATTAGTAGGCTTGTAATCAATAGGCTTATAATACAATAAACTTGTAATTTTTATCTTCAAGAAAACCAGAAAACACCAAAAATATCAGTTCATATTCTTTGTTCAAGGAATTCCAGTACATGGTTGTAATCAAAGCAAATATCATCACTTGAATGTAAATTCTATAATCTTAAATAATTAAATATCTTATTAACATTCAAAGCATTAAAATATTTTATTACTTCTTAAATGTTAATTATATTATGGCTCGGATATTTTTAGGCAATTTTAAGATAAAAAAATCCTAAATGGAACTCCCCTCACCAAATAGAGCCTGTTGATACCAAAATTGATCATTTTGGTTACTAGAATTGGTGTCAACGATGATTTTCTCTCTCATCTCTCTCTAACAAGAGACTAAAATATATGAAAAATTATTTTTTGATCTAAAATTGAATTTTAAACATTTAAAAGGACCTAAATTGTATTAGCTATAAAGATTAAGCGTGAAAGTGTACTTTTTGTGCAAACTCTGAAGACATCACCTCGTTTGGATGCCTTTTTTACTCTTGTCCTTTCTCTTTTAATTTTATATTTGTCTAAGAAATCATAAGCAATTGACCTTCAATCGGAACCAAATCATCCAAATCAAGAGTTTTATGAGCAAAATGATAAAAAAAAATTATGCAATTAATCCACGGTAACGTGTGAGTGTGTGAACAATGTATCACATGTTTTTTTCATAAGAAAAGCACTACATGTTTTAGCGTTTTGTATAATAATTCTTTAAAGTATTCTGTTTGAAAATTGATCAAAGATTATGATCAATCAATAAATTTATTTTAGTTGTCAAAATATGTTTTTATTCTATAAGATTTTATTAAATATATTATATATAATTATCAATACACGATATTATCTAATAATTTCAACAATCACCTTCACTATTACAATCACTACTACTTCTTCAACTTTACCACCGTAATCCTGCTACAATCGTTATACTCACCACCATCCCACCACTCCACTATCATTAACACCACCTTCTCTTTGTCCTCGTCATTTCTATCAACATCTCGAACCCCTCTTCTATCTCTAACAACACCCCAATCATTACCACAACTATAACAATAATAAATGCCTTTGTAATATCTTTATTTACTAAAGATTATGATCATGTATAGAATCCTTCTTGTCATTATTTGTCTCTTGCAAAACTTCTATTTCTCTTACAAAAAAATGATTAATCTTAAAATTTAATGTATTTTTTACCTAAAAAAATATTTTTATTGGAGAATATTTCCCTAAAAAATAAAGTGGGTTTTCAATGTTTGGCTATCTTAAAGACAGTAATATTTGAAAGAAAAAATTATTTCTCCCTAATGTTCATTGAATGATAGTAATAAGATAATCAACGATATGGTATTGCATTTAGTAATAATAGTAGTAGAGATAATGGTGCAAGTAATGGTAATGAGTTAGTGACGCTGGAACGACGAAGAGTCGACACAAAAAATTAAATCGATAATTTAGTGGTGATTTTCATGTTAATTATGTCGATGGTGGTGTGATGATGTAGAATATGGTTAAATTAGCATGACTCGTAGTGATTGTATATAAATCAAAATACCTATTTGATACAATAGATATTATAATTCATTAGCTTATTAGTTGTAAAAAAATAAAATTAACAAAAAATTCCCATATACTTCCAATATTGGATGAAATTCTTAACTATAAATTGGAAGTAAATAATCACACAAATAAACAAAATTAGGAGATTTTCAAATTGCGCGGTAAGTGTATAAAATACATTCTTTATAAGATTGTGTTTTGTTTGGGTTACCATTAACACTTAACTTTCCTTAACCTTGTTTGACTTTCCTTAACCTTGTTTGCAATATGTTTGTACGATGGAATACATAAACACTTAGCTAAGCTTATAACAAGCTAGTTTTGGGAACCACATGTGTAATAATTTCAAGACCCATACTCAAATGGGTAAATTTCAAGACCCATACTCAAATGGGTAAACTTTGGAAATTATTTTTAGAAGTAGCTTGGATTTTTATTAGCATACGTGGAGAATTTCTTCTTAAAATCCCAGAAATGAATTTGTCTGTCTCACACTAAGGTTCTTTCATGGCCTTTAATGCTGGAAACCAGGTATATTGGTGGTGATGGGGGAGACAGGTTACTACTGGCACTGGCATCATTGTGCGGTAGTGATGGTTGTTGGGGTGGTTATTAGTTAGAGTTGTTAGAAGATGCTACTGGTGACACATGAAAGCTAGTTTTTTCATGAAACATGTTTCTAAATTAACAAAATATTCAAAAGTGTAGCTAAATTATTGTAGTTACTATTT